>OLPU01002172.1_pt1 | contig 13359 bp, 10 predicted proteins | sample 1673111 | NCBI WGS metagenome assembly OLPU01 (sample SAMEA3136755, study PRJEB25190) | human gut metagenome | reverse complement strand
TCCGAGCAGCTCGACGTTCAGAGTACCTTTTTCCAGATAAATGCGGTTCAGGTCGGTGATCTCAAGCTCGCCGCGTGCGCTTGGCTTTAATCCTTTGGCGTATTCTACGACTTTGTTGTCGTAAAAATAGAGACCGGTCACGCAGTAGTTGCTCTTCGGATGCTCCGGTTTTTCCTCAATGGAGATTGCTTTGCCATCCTGATTGAACTCAACGATACCGAACCGTTCCGGGTCGTCCACATAGTAGCCGAAGACCGTTGCACCCTTGCCGGATTCGGCATTGTCTACCGCATCCTTCAAGCGGGCATTCAGGCCCTGCCCGGTGAAAATGTTGTCGCCAAGTACCATTGCTACGGTGTCATCCCCGATAAATTTTTCGCCGATCAGGAATGCCTGGGCCAGTCCGTCCGGACTTGGCTGCACTTCATAGGAGAGGTGTACGCCGAACTGATGTCCGTCACCGAGCAGCTCGTGGAAGCGCGGCGTGTCCTGCGGAGTGGAGATGATCAGGATATCACGGATGCCTGCGTTCATAAGAACAGACATAGGATAGTAGATCATCGGTTTGTCAAAGATCGGCAGAAGCTGTTTGGAGGTCACCATGGTAAGTGGGTAAAGACGTGTTCCGGAGCCTCCGGCTAAAATAATTCCTTTCATATGTTTTCTCCTTTGCGTGATGATGTGCAGCATAAGTCGTGCCTGCACATAACTTTGTTACTGTAACTGTATTATAAAAGGTGACGCAAGGTCACCTTCAAGAGCTTTTTTCATATTTTTTATTTTTGGCTATTTTTCACAAAGAAATACGCCGGCATCCTTGGTAATGCGGAATCCTTTGGCAGTTTTTCTGGCGGTGTAGGCCCGGAATTCCTTGTAACGGTCCAATATATACTGATTCTGGTTGCCGTGGCAGGAGAGGACGTAGGAGATCAGCGGCTCCGCATCCTGGACCAGAAGGCAGTCTTCATAAGAAAGCCACTGAGCCTTTGGGAAAAAAGGCGCCAGGATACTCTGGCCGTTTTCACGTCCGAACCGTTCATAAAGCCGGTCTGCGGAAAGCACGATCCGTTCATCAAAATCCTGCACCAGCTGGCTGACCTCCTGCATATGTGCCTTTCCGTAAGCACTGCAGAGAAATCTTCCGCCGGGAGCGAGGACACGGCGGACTTCCTTCAGGACGGAAGGAATATCATCGCAGTAAAAAAGCACGTGATTGGCGATCACCAGATCAAAGCTTTCGTCCTTGCAGGGGATTTTTCTGCAGTCAAAGGCCCGGAATGCAAACCGGGTATCCGAGGAACCGATGGCTCGTCTGGCATCGCGGAGCATACCGCTGGAAATATCGGAAAGTGTGATGGAGATATCCTCCGGCAGAAGGGAAAGATTGTCGGTCCATAACGTTCCGTCTCCGCAGCCCAGCTCCAGAATACGAAGACCGGGTGAGATCCGGCATTGCTCAAAGATCCAGGGAAACCATCCCTGTTTGTTCTGGGAGTACAGGCTGTGGAGGTTGATCCTGGAGGAAATGTTGGTGGCATTCTGATACTGATTCTTGAGGCTTTTTTCCATGCCGGTCAGGTGGATCAGGTTCAGCATCTGGCTCCAGTCAATGGTGTGCTGTTCCTTTATCATCTGTGCGGTATCCTGGATTGCTTTTTCGACCAGCTGCATCTGTTCGATCCGGTCACGGACCAGACGAAGCTGGATATTCAGAGAATTCAGCATGAAATGATAATCGGAATCACCGATGGTCATTTCACGGATGTCATCCAGGGAAAAGCCCAGGTATTTCAGAAGGAGGATCTGCTGAAGCCTTGCAAAATCCTCGTCTGTATAAAAACGTGCGCCGGATTCGGTGACGAGAGAGGGTTTCAGGATATCCTGTTTATCATAATAGCGGACAGTACGCAGAGTTACGTGTGCCATGCGTGCAAATTCGCCGGAAGAATAGTAGCCGTCTTTTTTCATAAAAAATAGAATCCTTTCTGAGGAAATAACAAACATCCTGTCATAGAAGTCATAAAAGAATTATAATTCAGATCCGGAAGCCGTACAAGAGTAAAACGTATAAGAGTAAACCGTACAGGAGAAAAACAGCATTGACAAAATTCTGTTGGTTTGTTAGTATATCGTTTCGAAAAAAAGGGAACCCCGGAATCATATTTCCGGGATAAGCGTTCGATATAAAAAGGAGTAATTTTTATGCGAAACCGTACTCTGGATATGGTAAAGGCGATCTGTGCTTATGCAGTTGTGCTTCTTCACGTCCATTTTCCGGGAAATGCCGGAATTATAGCCAATGTACTTGCCAGATTTGCAGTACCTGTGTTTTTTATGGTATCCGGATATTTTTGTTTCCGTGGCGATGATACGGAATTTATAAGAACCGGAAAAAAGATCCGGCATGTTCTGAAGCTGATGCTTGTGGCATTTCCGGTCTGCTGTCTGTGGGAGCTGATCCAGAATTACATCGACGGAGCAAGCCAGAAGGAATGGCTGGAAGCCCTGGTTTCGGGGGAACATATCCGCCAGTTTCTTCTATATAATAACAGCTCTCAGGTGAAATGGCATCTGTGGTTTCTCCCGGCACTGCTCTATTGTTATCTTCTTTTTGCCTTGGCAGCAAGATTCCGGATTTGTAAGCAGGCATATGTTCTGATACCGGTGCTTCTTCTGATCCATTTCGGAATGGAGGAATTTTCGACCTTCCTGTTCCCGGAAAAGCATTTCCGTGTTATGCAATTTCGAAACTATCTGTTTACCGGATTTCCGTTTTTTATGTTGGGACATCTGATACACAGACATCAGGAAAAGCTGGAAGCCTGGTTTGCCGGAAAAAAAGTGCTTCTTTTGTATGGCATGGCAGCTGGCGGCGGGATCGCAAGTCTGCTGGAATACCGGTATTTTGGCAAACTGGAATTGTTTCTGGGGTCAGTATTTATGGCTGTTGGCCTTTTTCTCATTGCGATCATGGGAAAGAATCGGAAAGTGCCCGAGCTTCCGGTAGCCATCGGTCAGAAATATGCATTTTTTATTTATCTGTTCCATCTCTGTGTGGCGGATATCCTGAAGGATGTGGCTGTGGCAGCTGGAATTGAGAAAAATCTTTTATATCTGTGGATGAGACCGGTGATGGTCTGTGTTCTTGTGACTGCTGTGGTGGTAATGTATGGATATGGAATGAGGATCTGTCGGAAATAGAAGAGTTTATGGTATTTTCATATTTATGCGCTGTGATTTTGTACCAAAATATGCTAAAATATCCTTTATTGATAAGTCACAGCACCCACCCGGAGGATGCGGGGAAAGCGACTGGAATATCCCGCTTCAGGGTAAAAAATACTGAGACATGAAAGACAAAGGAGAGTTTTATGGATTTACAAAACAGAGCGGAGGCCGGCAGTGACGGACACGATGAGAGTGTACTGAATCCGGAGATGCCCAACGAAACTGATCTGACGAAGAAGGAACGCCGCCGGATCGAAAGAGAGAAACTGAAGGGAATGGGAACAGGTAAGAAGATTCAGTATATCTGGATGTATTATAAGATACATATGCTGTGCGTGCTTCTTGCCATTGGCGGAGTCTGTCTGGGAGTGAATATTTATCGTCACGCACAGATGAAGACGGTGCTTTCCATTGCGGTGGTGAATGCAGGGAATTACGACTCTGAGAAGGTGGAAGAGGATGTTCTGAAGACACTGGGAACAGAGGATAAATATGCAGAAGTCAGTGTGGCGCAGAATCTGATGACGGACGAGACAGGAGAGGATTTTGATTACTATGCTAGGATCGCATATGTGACGGAAATCCAGAGTGCTACCGTTGATGTCCTGATCATGCCGAAGGAGCTCTATGAACATGAGAAAGACAGCGGAATGTATGCAGATCTCAGGGAAACGTTTGGAGATGAGGTGTTTGAGTCTCTGGGCGCTGTGGATGATCAGCATCTGGAGCTTGACGGCCGTAGTAGTGTTGCTCAGGAATTTGGCCTGAGATATGATCCGGTGTGCATCTGCCTTCCGGGTAACGTGAAGAATAAGGATAATGCGTTGAAATGGATTCAGTCTGTTCTGAAATGACGGATCCATATGCTTAGCTGAGTACAGAGATAAATAAGGCCTCCGGTTCGTAACACAGGAACCGGAGGCCTTATTATATATGAATATTACAGTGTATCGTTACGTTTGATGTAGCCAGGCTCATCCGCAGGACGGATGATCTCCTTGGCATGTGTGATCTTGGCATGCTTGTCTACCACCAGATTTTCGATATGGACATTCTCACCGATGGTGCAGTCTGCAAGAACTACACAGTTCTTGATAACAGCGCCCTTTTTGATGGTACAGCCACGTCCGACAATAGAATTCTCTACCGTTCCCTCGATCATGGAGCCGTTGGAGATAACGGAGTTGGAAACATTGGCTGTGTCAAAATAATGGGTCGGACAGGAGTTGTTGGTGCGTGTATAGATCGGCCAGTTATCATGGAAAAGATCCGTTGCAGTTTTGTAGTCGATCAGATCCATATTTGCATCGTGATAGCTCTTGAAATCAGTGATCGATGCAAAATATCCGCGATGAGATATACCACGCACATCCAGCTCACCGTCTCTGCAGCCGGCATTGATCACGTCTGCAAGGGTATAAAGAGAGGAAATCTCTTTTGCCTTATGGATGAGGCTGATGAAAAGCTCCTTGCTCATTACGTAGGTATCCATGAAAATGTTGCGGTTCTTTGCATTGCCGTGGTTGTGCTCAATGGAGAGAACACCCTTCTGACGGTTCAGGTTCAGGATGTGGCAGTTCAGATAGTTCTCCTTGGCATTATCAACGGAATGATAAAGCATGGTCACATCTGCACCGGATTCGATATGGGCATCGATCAGCTTGGAATAGTCGGTGGTGTAGATCATGTAATTCGGAGCGATAACAACATACGGATAATGAACTGCTTCGATGCACTCCAGATTGGAGTAGTAGTTGTCGATATCGGTGTTATAGATATCGTTGACTCCGGAATGCTCTGAAAAGAGGAGTTGGAGATTACCGCTCTTGGAGTTGATGTTGTAGTGACGTCCGGTTCCGAGATGTTCTACAAGAGAACGGGGTTTGTTCTTTACATAGACCTGAATGTACTCAATTCCGCTGTTGGTCATATTTGAGATCGGGAAGTCGATGACACGATATCTTCCGAGAAATGAAAAGGCGCCGATCGCACGGTAGTCCTGAAGCCCCTCCACATGGATATTTCTTTCTGAGGAATTCACGATTCCAAATGCTTTAAACATATTACTCAGCCCCCTTTACACGTTTTGATACAAGTTCGATGTGCTCACTGTCCTTGGAACCGACACGAGCATTGGCACCGATCACGACTCCGTCTGCAACGAGAGCACGCTGGACAACGGCACCTGCTTCAACAACAACACCCGGCATCAGGACACTGTCGATGATCTTGGCACCAGGACCGACCTTGACGCCTGTGAAAAGTACGGAGTTGGTGATCTCACCTTCTACAACACAGCCCTGAGTAATGAAAGCAGTGTTGATCACAGCTGTATCACAGATATACTGTGGAAGAGAGGTAGCATCCTCAGTGTAGATTTTCCAGGTAGGATCGTTAAGATCCAGTTCACTGTTAGGACTGAGAAGATCCATGTTTGCTTCCCAGAGGGAATCGATGGTTCCTACATCCTTCCAGTAGCCTTTGAACTTGTAGGCGTAGAGTGCCTTGTCCTGTGCAAGGAGTGTAGGGATGATGTCTTTACCGAAATCGTGATTGGAATCCGGATTTTTGATATCTGCCAGCAGGAGCTTGCGCAGAAGCTTCCAGTTGAATATGTAGATACCCATGGAGGCAAGATTGCTCTTCGGGTGTTCCGGTTTCTCTTCAAATTCCACGATGCGGTCATCTTCACCGGTGTTCATGATACCGAAACGGCTGGCTTCCTTCATGGGAACCTCGATAACTGCAATAGTCGCATCTGCCTTATGCTGGATATGGTCATCAAGCATCTTTGCATAATTCATCTTATAGATATGGTCACCGGAAAGGATCAGAAGGTATTCCGGGTTCTGTGAGTCGATGAAATCAATATTCTGAGAGATCGCATCAGCTGTTCCACGGTATACATCCAGACCGGCATCAGCCTTCTCACGTGGAGGAAGTACATAAACTCCGCTGTCCTTGGCATCAAGGCCCCAGCGGCCACCGGCTGCTACATAGCTGTTCAGTAAAACTGATTCATACTGTGTCAGTACACCTACGACATCAATGCCGCTGTTGGCACAGTTACTGAGCGGAAAATCCACGATACGGTATTTACCGCCATAACCAACGGCTGGCTTGGCAACTTTATTCGTCAACTCGTGAAGACGACTTCCTCTTCCGCCGGCCAGAATCATTGCTAACATACTGTTTTGTTTCATGGCGAATCCTCACTTTCATTTCTTGTTTACTGCCAGGTGTCTTTAACCATAAAAACAATAAACTTTGTTAATATTATACACCTTTTAAAAAAGAAAATCCAGTTTTTTGTGCAAAAAAACGTTATTTTTATATTGGGAAATTAGACGGATTTGGGAAAATTGATGGATGATCTGTCGAAAAAAAGAAACGCTTAAGAAGGTTCCGGGATGCTGAAAAAACAGTAACACTGAAAATAGCCGGATTTCGGATACATCGGCGAAGATTCTTGCGGAAAATGTGAAAGCAGTGTATTCTGTAAAAAAAGTCCGGAATACAGCGGAGAAAGGATATTGATATCAGACAGGGAGAAGACAGGATGAAAGAAGAAAGAATTTCCAATTATGTAAAACTATGTGAAGAGTGGGCACAACGCTTTTTGAAGATGGATCAGGCAGATCTGCATAAACGGGTGCCGGAACTGAAGGAAGAAAACGGGTTTCTCACGATCATTCATTTCGGAAGAAGATATGGGGTGAGTCTGGAAGACGGCAGTATCCGGAGCCTGGATGGACAGAGAGAACCGGATACTACGGAGATGCTGAATATTTATACGCTTCTGGGGTATGCGAAAGAGGGGGCTTTTATTATGGATAAGTGGGTCCCTTTTGCAGATCTCAGGAATGCAAGACCATTTGCGCCGGCGTATCAGATCGGAGAGACGGATGTGTTCAGTGCTACATTTTCCGGCCATGAAAAGGAATTGAGGGAGGCGTTTCAGAAGCTTGACGGCAGGGAACTGCCCCAGGGTGATGTGGGATATGAGATCAGGGCCTTTGACTGTATGCCTATGAGATTCTTTTTCTGGGAACGGGACGAGGAGTTTGAAGCACAGGGAAATATCCTGTTTGATTACAGCGCCACAGATTTCAATCATGTGGAGAGTGCGGTATCCATAGCAGATTCCGGGATCAAAAGGCTTGCGGAGCTTGCCGGGGTTCCGCTCAGGGGGAAATCTTTTCAGATGCGCTGATAACCGAAATATAATAAAACCAATATGAAAAATAAATAATACGAAAGATAATTGCAGTTATCAGAAAAATCGTATATAATGAAGGAATATTTAAGGATTTTGAGACAGTAACTGTCACGAAGGATCTATGAGAAATTTACGAATCCGGAGGTGATGCTCGTGGGGAAAAATGCATCGGGAATGTATGTCATAGATGAGGATTATAAGATTATCAGCTATAACCTGGCAGCACGTGAGATCTATCCGCAGCTGAAGAGGGGCGAGAAATGCTATCACTGTCTGAGAAACAGAGAAACTCCCTGTGAGATCTGTCCGGTCGTTAACGGGATCAAAGGTCCGAAGAATTATCTGGAACCGGGACGGAATATCCTGCGTTCGGTTGATGCTGTGGAGATTCCGCTGGAATCCGGCGGGACAGGACATGCCCTTGTTTTTTCGGATACAGAGACGAATGATGAGATCAGCAGCGGAATGATGGAGAATCCGATTCTTATGGGGATCATTAATGTTCTCGGAAAAAATTTTATCAATATCTACTCTGTTGACAGAGAGACTCATAAGGTCCAGGTATGCCGCTTCCAGGGGCAGAGTGGAGCTTATGTGGAGGAGGGACTTCGCAGTGATGAATCCTATGAGAAGATCATGGATATTTATATTGAGAGCAGTGTTGCGGCAGAGGACAGGATCCGGATGCATCAGATGATGGATTTTGAGAAGATATGCCAACGTCTTACAAGGATTCCCCAGTTGATGGTACATTATCGTGTACGCCGAAGCAACGGGAGGATTGAATATTTCTATGTGAAATGTGCCAGGGTAGGAACGGCTGAGGATTTTCAGGCCGTGGTGTTTGCTTTTGCCAATGAGGATATGGATGTACGGTACAGTGAGATGGAGGCCGTACTGGAACCAGGAGGAACAGCATCCGGAAGAAAACTTCTTATTGTAGTGAATGACGAGACGGATCGGAAAGCGCTTACAGAACATCTGGAGGGCAGTTTTGAGGTTATCACTGCGATGAATGAAGCAGAGGGGATGAAGCGTCTGTCTGAGAATTACAAAACCCTTTCTGCAATTCTTCTTGATATGAGTGTGCCGGTATGTGATGAATTTCAGTTTCTGGAGCTGATCCGTGATGATGTGATGCTGACCTCTGTGCCTGTGATCATCATAACCGGAAGTAACCGGTTGGAGGATGAGGTGCGATGTCTGGAACTGGGAGCAGTGGATTTTGTACGGAAACCGTATAATGTCCGTATATTAAAAAGTAAGATCAACAATGTGATCAAGCTGAGAGAGTCCGTGATGGTACTCTCAGCTCTGGAATATGATGATCTTACAGGGCTTTATATCAGACAGGCCTTTTTCCATCATGCAAAGACGCTGATGCGCTTTAATACGAATCAGGATTTTCATGTGGTGGTGGCAGATATAAAGAACTTTAAATGGATCAACGGAACCTATGGAGAGAAGACCGGTGATCAGGTTCTTACCTATCTGGGAGATACGTATAGAAATCAGGTTCGCTACGGGACGGTGGGCAGATATGGAGGAGACCAGTTTGTAGCCATCATATATGGAAAGAAAGAGATCCGTATGGCAGATATGGAGAAATTTATCCACAGGGTCGAGAGTGGAGCACCGATTCCTAATCTGGTGGTCAACTATGGGGTCTATGAGAATGTGGATAAGACACTGCCTTTTACCCTGATCTGTGACAGGGCTTTTCTGGCCATGAAGAGTATCAGGGATGACTATGAGCACCAGATCGCTTTTTATGATGATGAGATGAGACAGAGGCATATCCGTAACGGACAGATGGAGAATGCTTTCGTGGAGGCTATACGCAATGAAGAATTCGTAGTCTACCTGCAACCGAAATACAGTGTGGAGACAGAAGAAATCGTTGGGGCGGAGGCACTGGTGCGCTGGAAGAGAGCGGAAGGAACTATGGTTTCGCCGGGAGAATTTATCCCTCTTTTTGAGAAGGATGGTCTGATCGTACGCCTTGATGAATATGTTTTCCGAAAGGTATGCAGCATCCAGGGGGAACGTATAAGATCAGGGAAAAAGATACTTCCGATTTCGGTGAATCTGTCACGTGCCAGTATCCATTACGATAATATGATCTGTCGTTATGTGAAGATCGTGGAAGAAAATGGCATTCCGTTTTCTTCTGTTCCCATTGAATTGACAGAAACTGCTGCGTTGTATAATGATCGGATCAGTAAGCTCATAGAGAAGATGGTGGATGCAGGATTCGAGCTGCATATGGATGATTTTGGCTCCGGCTATTCATCTATGACAAGCCTGAACCAGCTGCCATTCGATACTCTGAAGCTGGATAAAAGTCTGATCGATTACATAGAGAATTTTCGTGGGCAGCAGGTGATCCGTCATACCATTTCGCTGGCACACAGCCTTGGAATGAAGGTTCTTGCCGAGGGCGTGGAGAAAGCAAAACAGGTGGAGATCCTGCGAAGCCTGAGCTGCGATGAGATCCAGGGCTTTTATTATGCACGGCCTTTGCCGTGGGAAAACTTTGAAACAAAGGTTATAAGAGCAAAAGAGGCGTGTAAAAAATGAGAGATCATTTTTACACGCCCTTTTTACAGCTAATGCTTCCGGACCTGTTTTTCAATAAGATAAAGTGCAAAATACAGCAGCATGGCAATGATGCAGAGGATCACAATGGACATCAGGACCCATGTAAGTCTGAATGTCTGGCTTCCGTAAATAATCAGGTATCCCAGGCCTTTTCGGGCACCGATAAATTCTCCGATGATCACGCCTACCAAGCAAAGCCCGATGTTGACCTTCATCACACTCAGGATAAGAGGAATGGAGGAGGGCAGGACGATCTTCAGAAGCTTTTCCTTTTTGTGTCCCCCCAGAGTTTCGATCAGCTTCAGCTTTTCCGGATCTGCCTGGCAGAAGCCGGAGTACAGATTGATAACGGAACCGAAGATGGCTACAGACATGCCGGCGACCACAATGGTACGTTCGTTGGCACCAAGCCATACGATCAGAAGAGGGGCCAGAGCAGATTTCGGGAGACTGTTCAGTACCACCAGACATGGCTCCAGGATCCGTGCGATCCGTCGGGAGCACCAGAGAAGTACTGCGGTTCCTACGCCCAGGATCACAACAAAAAAGAAACTGACAAGAGTTTCTGCCAGTGTCACGGCAATATGTGCAAACAGGGACTGATCCCTGCACATGGAAAGAAAGGTCTCTGCGATCAGGGAAGGACTGCTGAAGATAAAGGAATCGATCCATCCAAGATCAGAGGATATTTCCCAAAGTCCCATAAACAGAACAAAAAGAAGTGTTCGTGCAGCCAGGATAATGTGTTTTTCTTTTTTCTGCCGTGCAAGATATTGTTTCTGCTGTCTGGAAATTTCAGGCATTTTCATTGAGCTCCTTCCATATGATGTTAAAATATTTCTTAAAATCTGGAGCATTTCTGGAGGAGAGGGGAGTGCGGTCGCTGATATCCAGATCGATATCAATGATCTTTCGTACAGTGGCAGGACGTGCAGAAAGGATCAGTACCCGGTCGGCCATACTGATGGCTTCGGAGATGTCATGAGTGACCAGGATCGCAGGCTTGCCGGAGCTTTTGAGGATTTTTCCGATATCATCACTGACATTTAAGCGTGTCTGGTAATCCAGAGCGGAAAATGGTTCGTCCAGAAGAAGGAGCTCCGGTTCCAGCACCAGGGTCCGGATCAGAGCGGCACGTTGGCGCATACCGCCGGAAAGCTGGGAAGGGCGGGCATCACGGAAACGGTCCAGACCGTAGGTCTGAAGAAGGGCTTCTGCATGTGCCAGTTTTTCAGGTGTGAGCTCTTTCCGGATCTCCAGGCCGAGAAGGATGTTTTTGTAGATGCTCCGCCATTCCAGAAGATGATCCTTTTGGAGCATATATCCTACAGTGGCACTGCCGGAGGATACCGGACGGTCTCCCAGAGTAATGGAACCGTGCTCAGGAGTGAGCAGGCCGGCAATGAGATTCAGAAGAGTGGATTTTCCGCATCCGGAAGGTCCTACAATGGACAGGAATTCACCGGGCATCAGGTCAAAGGATATATGAGAAAGGGCGGGTGTCTCACCGGACAATGTGTGATAGGAGAGACACACGTCCCGCACTTTCAGGACAGGATTCATGGATGTTGCCTCCTTTTCGTAGATAATGATATAATATTATCATATGTCTGAAACATGAGAAGGCCAATGGCAGAGATGCATACTTTGATGTCTGCCTGAAAACAGTCATAGAGAAAGGAATTACAAACATTGAACAAGAGAAACTACCAGAAAGAACTGGATAAACTGATTGAAAGAAACCAGAAAGAAGGGAAAATCCCCAGACTTTTTCTGCATGCCTGCTGTGCGCCATGCAGCAGCTATGTGATGGAATATCTGTCGCAGTATTTTGAGATCACGATATTTTTTTATAATCCCAATATCGCACCGGTGGAGGAATATTCACACCGCGTGGCTGAGATCCGCCGCCTGATCGGGGAGATGGAGTTTGTACATCCGGTAACGCTGGTGGAGGGACGGTATGACCCGGAGGAGTTTTATGAGCTGGCAAAAGGCCTGGAAGATGTTCCGGAAGGAGGAGAGAGGTGCTTTCGGTGTTACCGCCTGCGGATGGAAGAGACGGCGAGACTGGCGAAGACCGGAGGATATGATTATTTTACCACAACATTAAGCATCAGTCCGCTGAAAAACGTGCAGAAGATCAATGAGATCGGCGAGGAGCTGGCAGAAATATATGAAGTCCCACATCTGACTTCGGATTTCAAAAAAAAGAATGGATACAAGCGTTCTGTTGAGCTGTCCCATGAGCATGATCTGTACCGGCAGAATTTCTGCGGCTGTGTGTACAGCCGGCTGGAGGCGGAACGGCGGGAACAACAGCACAATTCCTGACATGTGGACAAGTTCTGTACAAAATCGACAGCGGTTTTCGTGGAAAATGCCTGTTGACAGCTGAAACGGTTTGTGCTATACTGTATGGTATCAAAACGTTGAGGGGAACGGCATCCGTCGACAGAATCTGTTCCAGAGAATCGCTGCCACCGGCTGAGAGCAGCGGTACATGAGGCAGGCGCATGCATACCACTCCCTGAGTCTGCCTAATCCGCAGCGGTTTGTCCCCGTTATCAGACACCACGAGGTGCATTCGGGCATTTTGCCGGGTGCATGAAACAAGGGTGGAACCACGATAGACTTTTCATCGTCCCTTGCACAGTCTCTTACTGTGTAAGGGACTTTTTGTATTGCTTGGCGCTTGGTCTTTTCTCCGGAAAAGAAGCGCTCATTCTGGAAAGGAAGATGGATTATGATTCAACTGCCATTGAAAGACGGCAGCATCCGGGAGCTGGAAGCACCGACTGCCGCAGCAGAGGTCATTAAAGGCATTGGCATGGGACTGTATAAGGCAGCATGTTGTGTCAAGCTGGACGGCGAGGTGTGCGACCTGCGGACTGTGATCGACCATGACTGCACCTTTGAGGTCATGACCTTTGACAGCGAAGAGGGAAAGAAAACCTTCTGGCACACCGCTTCTCACGTGCTGGCACAGGCAGTCAAGCGCCTGTATCCGGAGGCAAAGCTGGCAATCGGCCCGGCCATTGACACCGGTTTCTATTATGATTTTGACGTAGAGCATCCGTTCAGTCAGGAAGAGCTGACAAAGATCGAAGCGGAGATGAAGAAAATTGTCAAGGCCAACGAAAAGCTGGAGCAGTTCTATCTGTCTCCGGAAGAGGCTGTGGCAAAGCTGAAGGAAATGGACGAGCCGTATAAGGTGGAGCTGTGCGAAGAGCATGCCGGAAACGGAGAACCGATTTCCTTCTATCAGCAGGGCGATTTCATTGAGTTCTGTGCCGGACCACACTTGATGA
>OLPU01002171.1_pt1 | contig 13362 bp, 12 predicted proteins | sample 1673111 | NCBI WGS metagenome assembly OLPU01 (sample SAMEA3136755, study PRJEB25190) | human gut metagenome | reverse complement strand
CCGGCCTGTTCGGTCTCCGCTTCGCTGTGGGTCAGATATTCCTGCATGATATCCCTCCGATTCTGAAGAAGTATTATAGCACGGTTTCGGCCGTTGCGTAAAGTCGTTTTGTGTGATATAATAAGCGCCGATTTCAAAACACCGCCGCGGCGGAAAGGAGGCCATTATGAAAAAAGATCTACTTATGACAATTCAATATAAAGACATGGGCCCTTTTTCGCTTTTTATTTTTTAATTTGAAACATATCTTTTCTAAGATATGTTTTTTTTACAATCAAAAGGAGGATTAAAGATGCCAAAAAGAGAAGATATTAACACAGTATTAGTCATTGGTTCAGGACCAATTATTATTGGTCAAGCATGTGAATTTGATTATTCAGGAACACAAGCTTGTAAAGCATTAAGAGGATTAGGGTATAAAATTGTTTTAGTCAATTCTAACCCAGCTACAATTATGACAGATCCAGAAACTGCAGATGTGACATATATTGAACCATTGAATGTAGAAAGATTAACACAAATCATTGAAAAAGAAAGACCAGATGCTTTACTTCCTAACTTAGGTGGACAATCAGCTTTAAATCTATGTTCTGAATTAAGTAATGCCGGAGTTTTAGACAAATATAACGTTCAAGTATTAGGGGTAAAAGTAGATGCTATTGAACGTGGAGAAGACCGTTTAGAATTCAAAAAAGCCATGAATGAACTTGGTATTGAAATGGCAAGAAGTGAAATTGCAAATACGGTTGATGAAGCTTTAGCTATTGCTGATAAATTAGGATATCCAGTAGTTGTAAGACCTGCCTATACAATGGGTGGAGCAGGTGGAGGACTTGTTTACAATGTTGATGAATTAAAAACAGTTGTAAATAGAGGGTTGCAAGCAAGTTTAGTACACCAATGCTTAATTGAAGAATCTATTTTAGGATGGGAAGAATTAGAATTAGAAGTTGTAAGAGATGCTAAAAATAACATGATTACAATTTGTTTTATTGAAAATATTGATCCATTAGGAGTACATACTGGAGATTCTTTCTGTAGTGCACCAATGCTTACAATTTCAAAAGAAGTGCAAAATCGTTTACAAGAACAAGCTTATCGTATTGTTGAATCAATTGGAGTTATTGGAGGTACAAATGTTCAATTTGCTCATGATCCAGTAACTGATCGTATTGTTGTTATTGAAATCAATCCAAGAACATCTCGTTCATCTGCTTTAGCTTCTAAAGCAACAGGTTTCCCTATTGCTTTAATTTCAGCAATGTTAGCAGCTGGACTTACATTAGATGAAATTCCATGTGGTAAATATGGAACGTTAGATAAATATTATCCTGATGGGGATTATGTTGTTATTAAGTTTGCACGTTGGGCTTTTGAAAAATTCAAAGGAGCAGAAGATAAACTTGGTACACAAATGAAAGCTGTTGGGGAAGTTATGAGTATTGGTAAAACTTATAAAGAAGCTTTTCAAAAAGCAATTCGTTCTTTAGAAACAGGACGTTATGGTTTAGGATATGCAAAGAACTTTAATGATTTATCTAAAGATGAATTATTAAAATTATTAATTAATCCAACAAGTGAAAGACAATTCATTATGTATGAAGCTTTAAGAAAAGGAGCTACTGTTAATGAATTATTTGAACTTACAAAAATTAAACATTATTTCATTGAACAAATGAAAGAACTCGTTGAAGAAGAAGAAAAAATTGCTTCTTATAAAGGAAATCAATTACCAGATGACGTTTTAAAACAAGCAAAGAAAGATGGATTTGCTGATAAATATATTTCTAAGTTATTAGATGTTGAAGAAAAAGAAATTAGAAATCAAAGACTTGCTATGGGTATGCATCAAGTCTGGGAACCAGTTCATGTATCAAGTACAAAAGATAGTTCTTATTATTACTCTACATATAATGGAAAAGATCAAGATGAAGTATCAAATAATAAAAAAATCATGATCTTAGGTGGAGGACCTAACAGAATTGGTCAAGGTATTGAATTTGACTATTGCTGTGTTCATGCTTCTCTTGCCTTAAAGAAATTAGGATTTGAAACAATCATTGTTAACTGTAACCCAGAAACAGTTTCAACAGATTATGATACATCTGATAAACTTTATTTTGAACCATTAACATTAGAAGATGTTTTAAGTATTCATGAAAAAGAAAAACCATTAGGAGTCATTGCTCAATTTGGTGGACAAACACCATTAAATCTTGCAAGTCAATTAAAAGAAAATGGTGTAAATATCTTAGGAACAACACCTGAAACAATTGATATGGCAGAAGATCGTGACTTATTTAATGAAATGATGGAAAAATTAGAAATTCCAATGCCTGAATCAGGAATGGCTGTAACAATCGATGACGCTTTAGAAATCGCGCAAAGAATTGGTTATCCATTAATGGTAAGACCATCTTACGTATTAGGTGGTAGAGGTATGGAAGTTGTTTACGATGATGATTCATTAAAACAATATATGGCAGCTGCTGTTGGGGTAACACCTGATCGTCCTATCTTAATTGACCGTTTCTTAAATGATGCGATGGAATGTGAAGCAGATGCTATTTCTGATGGAGAAAATGTTTTTGTGCCTGCTGTTATGGAACATATTGAACTTGCTGGTATTCACTCAGGGGACTCAGCATGTATTTTACCATCTAAACATATTCCAGTAAGACATGTACAAACAATAAAAGAATATACTAAGAAAATTGCTAGAGAAATGAATGTACGTGGTTTAATGAATATGCAATATGCGATTGCTGATGATAAAGTTTATGTTTTAGAAGCAAATCCACGTGCTTCAAGAACAGTACCTTTAGTATCTAAGGTATGTAACATCAACATGGTAAAACTTGCAACAGATATCGTTACGTGTGAACTTACAGGTAGACCATCACCTGTTAAAGATTTAAAAGATAGAAAGATTCCTCATATTGGTGTAAAACAAGCTGTTTTCCCATTCAATATGTTCCCTGAAGTTGATCCAATTTTAGGGCCTGAAATGAGATCAACAGGAGAAGTATTAGGTTTAGCTAATTCTTATGGAGCTGCTATCTTTAAAGCTGAAGAAGCTACTCAAACAAAATTACCAACATCTGGTCGTGTTTTAATTTCTGTCTCTGATAGAGATAAAAAAGATGTTGTTGCTCTTGCTAGAAAATATTATGATGCAGGATTTGAAATTGTGGCTACAGGTAAAACATTTGAATTAATCAATAGCAATAACATTCCAGCTATCAAAATTAAAAAGATCAAAGAAGGTCGTCCAAATATTGCAGATGCTCTTACAAATGGTGAACTTGATATGGTGATCAATACGCCACATGGTAAAGAATCTGCACATGATGATAGTTATATTAGAAAAACAGCTATTAAAATGAAAATTCCATACATGACAAACATTGCTGCTGCAAATGCAGCTGTAGAAGGTATCTTAGAAGCTGAAATTCATGGAACACATGAAGTAAAATCACTTCAAGAATATCATAAAGCAATTAAAGATTAATATGAATGATTGTTAGGAAGTCATAAGATTTCCTAACAATTTTTTTATTTTTACAAAAAAGAAGAAAAAATAAAAAAAGAGCGAATAAATAAGTAGGAGGACTACTTATGGAAACAATCAATAAAATAACAACGAGTAAACAAACAACAATGTATGATCATTTATGTAAGATGATCATAGGAAATGAAGAAGTATTATCAAGAATCATAAAGGCAGCTGTAGATGAAGCAAATCATTTAAATGTTGAAGAAATTAGAAGACTAATAAAAGGAGTACATATAGGTGATCTAATAGTTAATCCACATTTTCATCTTGTAGATAAAAAGGGCTTCATCAAAGATGAAGGTATGGTTTATTATGATATTTTATGTTATATTGATGTACCACAAGAAGATGGAAAGAATATACGGGTTTATTTAAATGTAGAAATACAAAATAATCCTTATCCAGGATATTCTATTATTACCAGAGGATATGCTTATGTTTCAAGAATAGTATCAGAGTAATGGGGAAGCGAATATGATGATAAAAACTATGATGGGATGAAGAAGGTCTATTCATTATGGATCATGCCAAAAGCACCAAAAAGAAAAGATGGGCATATGAATGTCTATGAAACAAATGAAAGGATTATTTGTGGAACGACAGTAGAAGAAAAAGAGATTTATGACAAGGGAGTAATTCTTGCGATATACTTAAACAAAGAACATGACTTAAATAAAAAGTATGAAGAACATGATGAATTATTGACACCATTGATGGTCCTTCTAAATAATGTATTAGATTATAAGGGAAAGCAAAGAATTATAGAAGAATATGGATTGAATACAAAGAAAATAGAAGTGAATTGATAAATAAGATTATTAAAGTATATGATAATATTAATATGAAATTACCACGTCTATCCAATGATTCTATTCCAAAGAATATAGATCCATTTACTATTTTTGGACTTTTTAATAAACAGATTCTTGATAAAAAACGTGAAAGAATTGCTTGTGAACTAAAAAATGAATTTAATTTAAAATCATCTGTTCCAAGTACTTTTGAGGCTATTCCAAAAATAAATAACTTAAGTGCCACATTTTATAATTTTAATGATGAAAATATTAATAAAAACATTGATAATTTATGGAATCTTTTTGAAATGGCAATAAAATATGCTGATAACACTACACCCACTACAAAAGAAAACCTAATAATCTCATATAATACTGTACTACCACAAAAACAAGTAAAATGGAATATTACAATAGCATTATATTGGATTAGACCATATACTTATGTAAGCTTAGATTCAACAAATAGATCTTTTTTAAAAGTTCAAGAAGACTTATCTAATGATGTTACTACTATTCTTAATTCAATTAAGGATAATCCCCCTGAAGCTGAAATTTATCTTAATTTATGTGATAAATGTCTTCATGCTTTAGAAAATAATCATAAATATCATTCAATACCTGAGTTATCAGACTATTCATACCAGAAAAAAACAAATAATACAAACATGATAGGTGATTGTGTAAGTGAAACTAATTATTGGCTTTTATCTCCTGGAAAAAATGCTTCTAAGTGGAATAAGTTTTATGAAAATAATATAATGGCTATTGGATTTGATGATTTTGATTTAAATGATTATCCAACAAAAGAGAAAATATCCGATAAAATTCAAGAAATACATAATGATAGTTCTAAACATACAAATGAGGTACTTGCATTATGGGAATTTTCCAATGAAATAAAAGAAAATGATATTATATTTGTTAAAAAGGATACACATACCATACTAGGATATGGAATTGTTAAATCAGGTTATAGGTATGATACACAAGTAGATGATGATTTTTATCATGTAAGAAGTGTTGATTGGAAAATAAAAGGAAACTACCATGTAGATGAGAACTTAATAAGAAAGACCTTGACAAATATAACAAAATATCCAAGTCTAGTAAATAATATAAAAGAGTTATTTGATAAAGAGTTATTTGATAATTTAATAGATGATATTGATTCTACTACATCATATTCAGGTTATAAAAAGGATGAATTCTTAGATGAAACATTTATCTCCGAATATGAGTATGATACACTTAGAGATTTAATTAAATTTAAAAAGAATGTAATTATACAAGGAGCTCCGGGTGTTGGAAAAACATATATTTCAAAAAGACTTGCATATTCTATTATGGGTGTTAAAGATAAAAGTAGAGTTGAATTAGTACAATTTCATCAAAGTTATTCATATGAAGATTTTATTATAGGATATCGTCCATCTAATAATGGATTTATACTTAAGACTGGTATTTTTTATGATTTCTGTAAAAAAGCTGCCCTTGACTTTGATAATGATTATTTCTTTATTATTGATGAGATAAATAGAGGAAATCTTAGTAAGATTTTTGGTGAATTATTCATGTTAATAGAGTCAGATAAACGTGGAATTCCAATACAACTATTATACAACAATGAATTATTTGAAATACCAGAAAATTTATACATAATTGGACTTATGAATACTGCAGATAGAAGTCTTGCAATACTAGATTATGCACTGCGTAGAAGATTTGCATTCTATACATTAAAACCAGCATTTGATACTGATAACTTTAAAAAATACTCTGATAACATAGATAATGAAGTATTTAATAAGGTTATACAGATTATAGTTGAGTTAAACTCTGATATATCTAATGATGAACTATTAGGTGAAGGATTTTGTATTGGTCATAGTTATTTTAGTAACTTAGAAGAAATACCTAACCTAAATAAACACCTTAAATATGTAATTAACTATGAAATAATCCCTCTTATTAGAGAATACTGGTTTGATGATGAAGATAAAGTGGAATTATGGAGTAATAAACTAAGAAGTGTGATTATGTGATACCAATAAAAAATGTATATTATATGTTATCCTATGCATTTCAAGTACTGAATAAAAAACAGTACAAAAAGTTAAAAACAGAGGAATTTGAAAATATAGCAGAATTATTCTCAGAAATACTTATAATAACACTTAACAGTCAAATAAAAAGGGGACTTGAAAGGGATTATATAGAAAAACAAGATACTATTCCAACAATACATGGAAAAATAAATATTACAAGTAGTATAACACCATATATACAACATAGAGAGTTAGTATGTGAATATGATGAATTTACACTTGATTCATATAAAAATCAGATAATAAAAACAACATTAATCACATTAATACAAGAAAACATATCTAAAAAACAGAAAAAGAAGTTAAAAAGATTACTCATATATTTTTCTAATGTTTCAACAATAGATTTAAACTATGTAAACTGGAATATACGTTATCATATGAATAATCAAACATATCAAATGATAATTACAATATGTCAAATGTTATATGAGGGACTTCTTCAAAATCCAAGTAAAGGATCTATGAAATTATTAGAGTTAGATGAAAAACATATGCATAGATTATATGAGAAGTTTATACTTGAATACTATAAAAAAGAACATCCCTATCTAAAAGCTAATGCATCCTATATATACTGGCAGTTAGATGATAATATGAGTACTGGACTTCCCTTAATGAAAACAGATATAACACTAACACATAACGAAAATATATTGATTATTGATGCAAAGTATTATAAAAATTCCCTTCAAACAAATTATAATAAAAAAGCCATACATTCTGGAAATCTCTACCAGATATTTACCTATGTGAAAAATAAGACAGTAGAAGTTGGAACAAATTATAATGTATCTGGAATGTTATTATATGCCAAGACTGATTCATTAGAATATCCTGATTATACATATTGTATGAGTGGAAACAAGATAAGTGCAAAAGTATTAGATTTAAATGTGGACTTTAATTTGATATGCAGACAACTAGATAATATAGTAGAGAAATACTTCTAAAATCATTTAAAAATAACCACCTAAACTCATTTTTCATATCCTTTTTTTGTGTTACTATGCCACATTCCTACATAACCTATTAATAGAATATGGTTGAGTGGAGTTTATTATGAAAACATTACTTAAGAAGAAAAATATGTCTATTAAATATAATTCATTACATATAAAAACAAGATATACACTAAAGATTCATGTAACAACACAACAAAAGCAATTAAAACACTCAATACATACATATAAGAGATATTTTATTATAATTCCCGTGGACTTATATAATTTAATTTCAAATGTGTATAACAAAGACTTCATATATTTAACTAAAAAAGATAAAATCCTAAGAATTACTAGTAAAAATATAGATACTAATGATAATACAGATAATACAAGATGTGTGAAAATAGGTAAGGCATGTAATTATCCAGATAAAACAGAATCATGTGTATATAGTATTACAATTCCAAGATATTTAATTAATTTAGATAATATACCTGATAAGAAACTGTATTTAATATTCATAGTAAATATTTCAATAAGAAAAGATAAGTACTCAATGTTTCTTAGATTACCTAAATAATATGGTGAGTTTGTCAGACATGATATTAAAAAGTCAGACATTAATAGAAAAAAATATACTTTATGAAAATATATTTGTCAGACAAAATATAATTTATAAAAATGTCTGACAAAAACAAGAGAATAATAGAAAATAATTTGTCAGACAAAAAAATATTTATAAAAATGTCTGACACAAACACAACAAATACCCTAAAAAAGTAAAACAACATATATATGAAATTATGAAAAAATGTGTCAGACAAAATAATATTTTTAGAAATATCTGACAAAATAAGTAATGAAAATAGAAAAAAATAATGAAAAATAACACAAAAAATACAAAAATATTTCAAAAAATTCATGAAAAACAACACAAAAAAATATTACAATTGAAATCCAACCATATGTTTTATTGCAAGTGTAACAAGTGTAAAATGTGTCCATTTGAAGTGAAAAATAAAATGTCTGACACAACCTAAAAAATGTCCGACTGTCTGACAAAAATTTTCCCCACTATATTCGCTAATATAATATAATATAATATAATAATATTATATAATATATATAATATAATAACATTATTTTTAGTTTTAAATATGTATACTCATGATTTTATAAAACAAAGTATTAAACATATGTCATTCAATGCTTTTAAATAAGCTACGTTCTTATTTAACATACACTTTTTCATGTCAGACAAATATATTTTTACACTTTTGTCTGACACACTTTTTAGACCTAAATTTTTGTCAGACATTTTTTCAAAAACCATTATTTTTTTGTGATTTTGGCTACTATTTTTTCACTTGAAATCTAACCATATGTTTTATTGCAAGTGTTTCAAGTGTATTTTTTTGTCAGACAAATACAAATATTTTAAAATGTCTGACATAACTATTGATCTTGGAAATATTTTTGAAAAAATGCATCTATTGAAAACATCAAATTATACTAAACTAAGTCTTAAGTTAAAATATGTTCTTGGAATTTTTTAACTAACTTACTAATATATTTGAAATATATGTTTAAATAATTGTTTTTGTATTACTTTTTATTATTTTACAAGGAGCTTTTCATGATTTAATTATATATCTTATTAGAAGTTTATATTTAGAGTACTGGTTATGTATAATGACTTGTATTTATTTCTAGTTTTTAAAAGAAAAAAATATTTTTTTCCATATTATTCCATATATCTATTTTTTGTCAGACATTTGTTAGTTTATTGTTTTGTCTGACATTCTTTTATAATAATATTTTTGTCAGACATTTCTATTAGATTCTTAAAAATGTATTTTGTGTCAGACAATATATCTATCATCATGTCTGACATTTATTCTTTTATATTTTTGTCAGACAAATTAAATATTTTTAAAAAAAGAGTTTTTTAGAGATATAACACTCATAAATATTATTTTATTCAAGTACTACTCGTATATGATCAATATCATTTTTATTCAATGTTATAGTTTCCTTATCAGATATTGCTACATTTAGATTATTATCCATACTTTCTTCTTCAATATAATTTATAATTCCCATTTTAAGATCTTTTACTGAATTATAATATGCTCTTGTTTTGAAGTTATTGTAGTTAATTGTTGCATTTGGATTGTTATCTCTTTTATTGATTATAATTCTTATAATAGTATTGAATACATTAATTCTTTCACTGAGTTGTTGTTTTGTAAGTGCTGGTTCTTTTTCAAGTTTTTGTAACTGTTTTTTATTTTCAAGAGTTTTTACAACACCCTCAATTTTTTTATATGTTGTATTATATTCCTTTTCAAGAGAAGATAATTCCTTTTTATAATAAGCTATATTTGATTTTAGAAAATCAAGTTTTCCCTTTAATAATTTCTCCTCATTTTCAAGTTCAATAATTTCCTTATCCTCAATAATTTTGTATTTATCTGCCTTTTCTAGTGCTGCATCTCTGATAAATACTGACATATTAGAATTATTTGCTTTTAGTAGTGCAAGTTCTCTATTTGTAAGTCTAATTGTAACTCTATTTTCTCTTTTTTCTTTCATATAGATCATCTTTATAGTTTTTGAGAAATAGTTAGAATACAAAAAATAATGATTATTTCTTATTGAAAATAGATTTTTACATAGATTTTAAGAGTTATTATAATACACTGACCATAGTATTTATATAATAAGCAACATAAAATAAATATAATAGACAATTTATACATAAACTTAGTGCGAAGACTAAGTATATTTTTATTCTTGAATAATGATTTTAAGTAGCTGCAACTACTTTTCTTAATCATTACTTTTTGTATGAACAAATTTCCCCTTTTTTTAATGAATTATAATTTTTTTAGTAAATCATACCCTTATTATTTTCCTGATAATTTTTTATTAGCTTTACTACAATATCATCATAAGTTTCATTTTTCCGTCCAATAGAAACTAACATATTTTTAGTTGTTTTTTCTAATTGAATAGTTGTTATATCTCTTTTCATGAAATTCCCTTCTAGTGATAACTATATTACTTATATATTGTAACTTATATTTATACTAATATAATTATTATGTGATATTATGTATTATTATATAAAACTATACTCACTATAGTGTAATTATTTCTCTAACTTTTCAATAGTAAGAAGATACCTGTCATATGCTCTATCTTCTCTTTTATCAAATCTTTCATTAATTTTTTTTAACTCAATTTCACGTCTAATTTTCAACTTATTTATTCTACTTAAATATACCTCACGTGCTAAAATATGATAATCAATCTTTTTAAAACAATGTCCACAAGGATAATATCCCTCTAAATCACTAGTATCTTTGGGATATATAACTATCTTATTTTCCTGATGCATCTGTTTTACACTCTCACAATCCTTATGATGAATGTATCTACTTCTATTATTTATCACAATCTTTTTAAATTCCATAGAAATCTCACATTCCTTAATAAGTAGTTGTATTATGAAAAATTTCAATGAATGATATTTTTTGGAAAAGTTATATCAACTATTTAATTTAAACTATTATAGTCAAACATGATCTTATTTCTAATATTCAAATATTCCTCTTTAGTTATTATAGACTCATTAATGGGTAAATAGTGTTTCATAGTGTTTTGTTGTAATTTTGGTTTAGTATCACGAATATAATCCATGTTATTTCTGTAAATTTCTTGATTTATCTTGTTTTTATTAGTATAATACTCTTTTTCTGCATTAACAATCACGTTTTTATCCCAGTCATGTTTTTCTAATACATCACGTACATATTTTGCCTTGTATTTATCAATTGTTGTATAATATCTTTCATTTTTATGTATTATGATGTATTTATCCTTATATTTTCTGATATTTCTATTACTTTGTTGAATAGTTCTTGTTATAGTTTTTATATAATCTACAGTCTTTTTATTCCAATTAGTCATTGTTAATATTTCGTGTATGTGTCTTGTTATATGCTCATTATCATAGGGACCAATTCTAATTGTTAAATTTTTTGTATTTTTCTGTATTCTGTATGTTTGCTTGTTGTTACTTGTACTTCTAGTAAAATTTTCTTTTTTTGGAAGTGGTGGATGTGGTTCATCATAATGATACGTATCTGTGTTACATAATGCTTCTTCATCAGATTCTTCTGTTTCAAGATGTATATCTCTTTCCTGTAGTATGTGTTCTAATTTTCTTTCTCTACATATTGTTCTTTTTTTAATTGTTAATCTCCATCGCCCTCTTTTATCTTGATTTATGTATTGGTAATATTTTTTTCTAGCATATTCTTCTACTTGTTCTATATTCACATTTTTGTCATAGTATGGTAATATTTCTTGTATTAACTGTGCATACTTCATGTTTTCATAGAAACCATACGTTTTAGTACTACCTATTTCTTTAATTAAGTAGTTATTTTCCTGTTTTTCTAATGTATATTTGGGAAATGCATCTAGAATATATCCTGTTTTCTTATTTTTTATCCAATTATTTTTTTTTAGTATTATTTTCTGCTTTTTTGCTTCTTTAAGTGTTTTATACGTTCCATAATTTATTCTTATACCAAAAAGAATCTTTATTATATGATATTTATTATTAATTTGTTGTATATTTCTCATAACTTAATATACACCACGTTATAATCATTATATTTTAATATTTCCAATAATTTCTATTAGTTTATTATAAGTTCCATTTTTCTTAACAATATATGTTGTTATCATGATGTTTTGTTCTAAAGCATAGATTTCAAATAGTGGTATGTAGTCAGTATTAATTATCACAATAATATGTGTTGGGTGAAATAAATGTTTTGTTTTTTGATGTATATATGGAATTGGTGTTTTTTGGAGTGTTTTTGTTGTTGTAATAGTTATTTGTTGATTTTTAATTCGATATGCGATGTTTTTTGGTAATTTACATATTATAAGTTCCATATCAGGAGGCTTTTCCTGATTTATTCTAAGTATTGTTTCTAATTCATTCTTTTTATTTATTTTTAAGTTAGTCATTTTTTCAATTTTGTATCAATGTGTTAAAAAAAAGGATTGTTTTGTGTGTATAATGGAATATTGTACATATATTTTAGTATTATATTATGTTTTTTTATAATCCTTTTTATCCTATATATAGTTTATTTATTAATTTAATTAATATTGTATCACAAAGATATAGAAAAATAAAATGATATAAAGAAATCTTAGCATAGTGGTAACCCAAATACGGAATTCATAAGTATATGAAAAAAATATACTATTTATCATAAATTTATGATAAAATAGACTATGTACGAATAATTTTGCAAGTAAACAAAAAGGAGGACGTGAATGAGTTTTTTAGATAGTCTGTTTAATATGGCAGATAAAAAAGATTTAAAGCAGTTCAGTAAGATTGCTGATCAGATAGATGCGGCCGGTGAAAAGTATTCAGCTATGACAGATGAAGAACTTCAGGCCATGACACCTGAGTTTAAAGAAAGATTAAAAAATGGACAAACATTAGATGATATACTAGTAGATGCCTTTGCAGTTGTGAGGGAAGCTTCTACAAGAATATTGGGTATGAGACACTTTAAAGTCCAGCTAATAGGTGGTATGGTTTTACACCAGGGACGTATAGCTGAGATGAAGACAGGTGAAGGTAAGACTCTTGTTGCCACTTGTCCGGTATACCTAAATGCCCTAGAAGGTAAGGGTGTGCACGTTGTAACAGTAAATGACTACCTTGCAAAGCGTGACCGTGACCAGATGGCAAAGATATATGAATTCTTAGGTTTGTCTGTAGGCGTAATAGTTCATGGCCAGTCACCTCAGGTAAGAAAGCAGCAGTATGACTGTGATATTACATACGGTACTAACAATGAGTATGGCTTTGACTACCTAAAGGACAACATGGTTATACATGAAGAGCAGATGGTTCA
>OLPU01002169.1_pt1 | contig 13369 bp, 13 predicted proteins | sample 1673111 | NCBI WGS metagenome assembly OLPU01 (sample SAMEA3136755, study PRJEB25190) | human gut metagenome | reverse complement strand
GGGAGCTGCTTTGCAGCGGAGTAATTCGTAGATATCAAGTTAGGGGCAAAATATTTTTTGCCCCTAACATCATATTGACATTAGATAAAGATAATAGTATCATAAAAACACAAAGTTAATAGAAAAGCTTTGTAACTATTTCGAATGGGTAAAGAAATAGAAAACTGAATAGGCAGGTGATGCGTATGGGAAAGACTGTGATATCAGGAAGTTGGTATGGCAGTCTTTTTTTGTTATTACCGCACTATTTGCAATATAAAGCGCAGTTTAATCTATATACATAGTAAAAAATTAAATATATAATAATAGAAAATAAAACTGGATGCAAAATATTTTTTGATTTTCGTTTCATTGTTAAGGTAAAGGGGAATAAAATTATGAATCATACAATTATTATGAGTAAATATCAAGGGCTTGGAAATGATTATCTGATCCTGGATCCAAAGAAAAACAAAGTTGAGCTTCAGGGAAAAAAGGTGGCACTTCTCTGCCAGAGAGGTTTCGGGCTTGGCGCAGATGGTGTATTGTATGGACCGGTGGAGATGGAAGGAAAGCTGGGTGTCCGCATTTATAATGCAGATGGAAGTGAATCTGCGATCAGTGGTAACGGAGTACGTATTTTTGCCAAATATCTGATGGATCAGGGATATGTGACGGAGAAAAAATTTGATATTGAAACTCTGTCAGGAACTATTCATGTTGAATGTCTGAATGGCCGTGCCACAGAATTCCGGGTGAATATGGGCAAGGCTTCCTTTGTTTCCAGGGAAATTCCTGTAACAGGGGAAATGCGAGAAGTGATTAATGAATCCTTTATTTTTAATAAGAAGGAATATAAGGCTACCTGCCTGACTGTAGGAAATCCCCATTGTATTATTTTTACAGATCAGGTCAGCGAAGATCAGGTAAAGAACCTAGGACCTTATGTAGAAAATGCAGATGAATTTCCGGAGAGAATGAATCTGCAGATCTGCCATCAGATTGATAAAGGAAATCTGGATATTGAGATCTGGGAGAGGGGCTCCGGATATACCAAGGCTTCCGGTACCGGAAGCTGTGCAGCTGCAATGGCAGCCTATAAGCTGGGACTGGTAGAATCCAGGATTAATGTAAACCAGCCTGGCGGTATGATACAGATTGACATTGCAGAGGATGAGACTATCTACATGACAGGAACTGTAGGGTACATTGCAGATGTCAGTGTGGCAGAGAGCTTTTTCTCATAAGGATTGATATTTTCCATACAGATTTCATTTGTATTTTTTTCAATGGTATGCTATTATCTTTGGAGAGTTACCACCAGAGAGTGAGTAAATTGAAATAAAATAAGAAAGTGGGTGAAGCTGTGGTTGAATTAGATCAGTTCAAGAGCATTCTTGCAACATACACAGAACCATTAGTGGAAGTGAGGGATTCACTTTGACCTGGCTAATAAGGAGCAGAAGGTCGAAGAATTAGAGCGTGAGATGGAAGCGCCGGATTTCTGGGATGATGCAGAAGTTTCCCAGAAGAAGATGAAAGAATTAAAAGATATGAAGGATGACATGGAGACCTATCAGAGTCTGGTAACGCAGATGGAGGATATGGAAACCATGATTGAAATGGGTTATGAGGAGAACGATCCGGAATTGATTCCTGAGATCCAGGAAATGCTGGATGAATTCCAGAGGAACTTTGACAGTATCCGGATCAAGACTCTTCTTTCCGGAGAGTATGACAGTGAGAATGCCATTATCAAGCTGAATGCCGGAGCAGGTGGTACAGAGGCCTGTGACTGGTGTAGTATGCTTTACCGTATGTATTGCCGTTGGGCAGATAAGAAGGGATTTTCCATGGAGGTACTGGATTATCTGGACGGAGATGAGGCTGGTATTAAGTCAGTAACTTTCCAGGTGAACGGAACCAATGCCTATGGATATCTGAAATCTGAGAAGGGTGTACATCGTCTGGTACGTATTTCTCCTTTTAATGCTGCAGGTAAGCGTCAGACTTCTTTTGTATCCTGTGATGTTATGCCGGATATTGAGAAGGATCTGGATGTGGAGATCAATGATGAGGATATCCGTATTGATACCTACCGAAGCAGTGGCGCCGGCGGTCAGCATATCAACAAAACGTCTTCTGCTATCCGTATTACACATTTCCCTACAGGAATTGTGGTACAGTGTCAGAATGAACGTTCCCAGCATATGAATAAGGACAAAGCCATGCAGATGCTGAAAGCCAAACTGTATCTTCTCAAACAGCAGGAAGCGGAAGCAAAGCTTTCCGGTATCCGTGGAGAAGTGACAGATATCGGCTGGGGCAACCAGATCCGTTCTTACGTTATGCAGCCATATACTATGGTCAAGGATCATCGTACCAACGAGGAAACCGGAAACGTGGATGCAGTGCTGGATGGAGGCATTGATCTTTTCATCAATGCATATCTGAAATGGATCGCACTGAAGAAATAAGCGCATTTAGAGATTGAGTGTCTGAAGCTGCTGTCAATGTGTCTGTTGCGGCAGCTTCTTTTATTTATAAAATGATTGCAGATTTAATTCGTGTATGGTAACATATCCAGTGTATAAAAACAAATGTCTTTAAGAAACAGACAGGAGAGAGATATGTCAAAAACTCCAGCAGAAAAGAAGAAATATTATGTGGTGAGGGAGCGGGCAGTGCCTGAAGTCCTTCTGAAAGTAGTAGAGGCGAAAAAGCTTCTGGATTCCGGTAAAGTCAGCACAGTTCAGGACGCAGCAGAGCAGACCGATATCAGCAGGAGCTCCTTTTACAAATATAAGGATGATATATTCCCTTTCCATGAGGAAACCAAGGGAAAAACCATCACATTTATCATCCAGATGGATGATGAGCCCGGACTTTTGTCCGTTGTCCTGCAGACAATTGCCCGGTTTCACGGAAATATCCTTACCATTCATCAGAGTATTCCCATCAATGGAGTGGCAACACTTACATTGAGTGTGGATATTCTTCCGAGTGAGGGAGATGCAGAGGGAATGGTAGATACCATTGAGCACAGTGAGGGAATTCACTATCTGAAAATATTAGGCAGGGAGTAAAAAAATGATCAATGTAGCAGTTTTAGGATACGGCACAGTAGGCAGCGGTGTGGTAGAAGTTATCAATACAAACCACGAGAGTATTAACAAACGTGCCGGACAGGAAATCAATGTTAAATATGTTCTTGATCTGAGGGATTTTCCGGGAGACCCGGTGGAGAAAATCCTGGTTCACGATTACGAACAAATTGTTAATGATCCGGAAGTGGATATTGTTGTGGAAGTAATGGGAGGCGTGGAGCCTGCGTATACTTTTGTCAAAAAAGCACTTCTGGCAGGAAAAAATGTCTGCACCTCCAATAAGGCACTGGTTGCGGACAAGGGACGCGAGCTGATGGATATTGCCAGAGAAAAGAGTATTAATTTCTTATTTGAGGCAAGCTGCGGCGGCGGTATTCCGATTATCCGTGTGATCAATTCTTCTCTTACCGGAGATGAGATCGATGAGGTAACAGGTATCCTTAATGGTACTACAAATTACATGCTTTATAAAATGAGTACAGAGGGCTGTGAGTTTGATACTGTTTTAAAGGAAGCACAGCAGAAGGGTTACGCGGAAGCAGATCCCACAGCAGATGTAGAGGGATATGATGCATGCCGCAAAATAGCAATCTTGTCTTCTCTGGCATATAGTGAATATTTTGATTATAAGGATATTTATACAGAGGGCATCACAAAAATTACACCTGAGGATATGGAGTATGCTGCAAAGCTGGGCAGAACCATTAAACTTTTGGGCACAAGCCGCAGAAATGCAGATGGTACCTGTTATGCAATGGTAGCTCCCTTCCTGATCGGCAGGGACAGTCCACTTTACAGTGTGAATGATGTATTTAATGCAGTCTTTGTACATGGAAATATGCTGGGAGATGCAATGTTCTATGGAAGTGGTGCAGGTAAGCTTCCTACTGCAAGCGCAGTAGTGGGAGATATTGTAGACGCTGCCAAGCATCTCCATACTAATATTTTTACCAACTGGAACAGTACTCCTGCAAAGCTGAGACCACTGGATCAGGTATCCGGAAGATTTTTTGTAAGAGTCAAAAAAGAAGCTACAGAGGAAGCGAAGGAAGTATTTGAGAATGCAGAGATGATCTGTCTGGATCAGCTGCCGGAGGAATGTGCTTTTATTACAACGGACATGACACAGGGAGAATTTTGTGCGAAGGCTGAAAAGCTGGGGGATAAAGTCCTTGCAAAAATCAGAGTGAAAGACTGATATAGGGATAATGGAGGAAGTAAGAAATAATGTTGATTGTCAAGAAATTTGGCGGAACTTCTGTTGCAAATAAAGAACGTATTTTCAATGTGGCTGCCCGCTGTATTGAAGAGTACAGGAAGGGAAACGATGTGGTGGTAGTTCTGTCTGCAATGGGAAAATATACAGATGAACTGATCACTATGGCAAAGGATGTAAATGAGAAACCTCCTAAAAGAGAGATGGATATGCTTTTTACCATCGGAGAGCAGATGTCTGTGGCATTGATGGCTATGGCACTGGACAAACTGGGGATTCCCGCTGTATCCCTGAATGCTTTTCAGGTTTCCATGCATACTACCAGTACCCATGGGAATGCAAGACTGAAAAGAATTGATACAGAACGTATTAAAAGAGAACTGGAAAACAGGAAAATTGTAGTTGTCACCGGTTTTCAGGGAGTCAATAAATATGATGATTATACTACTCTGGGAAGAGGCGGTTCTGATACAACAGCAGTAGCTCTGGCAGCAGCACTCCATGCAGATGCCTGCGAGATCTATACGGATGTGGATGGTGTATACACTGCAGACCCGCGTAAGGTTCCAAAGGCGAGAAAGCTTAAGGAGATCACTTATGATGAGATGCTGGATCTGGCAACTCTTGGTGCAGGGGTACTTCATAACCGTTCCGTGGAAATGGCCAAAAAATATGGAGTGCCGCTGGTTGTGCGCTCCAGCCTGAATAACAGCGAGGGAACTGTAGTAAAGGAGGAAGTTACAGTGGAAAGAATGTTGATCAGCGGTGTGGCGCTGGATACAGATGCAGTGCGGATCGCAGTAATCGGATTGAAGGACACCCCCGGTGTTGCTTTTAAATTATTTGATACACTTGCAAAAAAGAATATTAATGTAGATGTGATCCTGCAGTCTATCGGACGTGCGGGTACCAAGGATATCTCCTTTACGGTCAATGAGAATGATCTGGATGATGCCATGGCAGTGCTGGAAGCAAATCAGGCACGTCTGGGATATGTGGAGCTCCATGCAGAGAGAAATATTGCCAAGCTTTCTATCGTAGGTGCGGGGATGATGAGTAATCCCGGTGTTGCCGCAAAAATGTTTGAAAGCCTTTATAATGAAGGTGTAAATATTAATATGATCTCCACCTCTGAAATCCGTGTAACTGTGCTGATCAGTGAGAAGGATGGAGTACGTGCCATGAATGCAGTACATGATGCATTTAATCTGGCAGACTGACAGAACTGAATCAGGCAAATAGTGAAGCGGATGATTTATCCGCTGATGATAAGAATCCTGCAAAACCTGCGGCGTTATAAAGATTATGACATCGCAGGTTAGTTATTGAAGAGGAGTTTTTCATGACACCAACAAAAGAATTAAAGAAACGTGCCCGGGAGGCATTGGCGGAAAAGATGGGAACCGTGATCCTGGCGTTTGTTGTATTGATCATTTTAAGTTTTGGAAGCGGATGGATTTCCAACACATTGTTTCCAGAAAATTCTAAGCTGAATATAGCTTTGGGATATGTATTCAGTTTTATTATCAGTATTCTGGTCAACGTGATTTCGGCAGGAATGCTCTATATGTACCTGAATATTGCCAGAAACAAAGAGTTTTCACTGAATGATCTGTTTTATTTTTTTAAGAAATATCCGGACAGAGTGATTACAGCAACCTTTGTGCTGGCATTTATCAATGTGCTGACCATGCTTCCGTATACGATCTATGGATATTCACTTCCCACAGACATCTCAGATATGAATCTGCTGATGGAAATAGCTGTGAAAAGTGGGGTGCTGATGATCATCGGAACTGTTGTTTATGAGATCATTACGATTCCGCTGGAAATGACCTATTATATTCTGGCCGATAATCCTCAGACAAAGGGGATGGATGCACTGAAGGAAAGTATAGAGATGATGAGAGGGAATTTCTGGAGATATTTTCTGCTGAAGCTTAGCTTTGTTCCGCTTATGTTCCTTTCTGTTTTTACATTTTATATTGCACTTTTATGGATCATGCCTTATATGACTATGACAGAGACCATGTTCTACCGTGATCTGAAAGGGGAATTGAAGAAACCGGGAGAAACTGAGCCTCCGACTTATGGTTATCAGTCGGAACCATACTTTAAATCTGTGGATACAGAGGCGGAAGCAATTGTAAATCCAGAGGCAGACCAGGATGACAGAGCTGAGAAGTCAGACTTATGGAATATACAGCCGGATTCTGAATCCCGGGAAAGTGCGGATAACGAAAGCACAGAACAGCCACAGACGGCAGAGGAGATTCAGGAGGAAAAGAAACCTCAGGAAGAACAACCGGAGGAAGAGGACAACGAGCCCAAACCCTGGGATGAATACTTTAACCGAATCAAGTAAGCATTATACAGTAAACCGATAAGAGGAGAATAGAAGAAACTATATGGATATTATTCAGGTAATTACACAGGAATTAAAAGTAGAAAAATGGCAGGTGGAAGCTGCAGTCAAGCTGATTGACGAGGGAAACACGATCCCCTTTATTTCACGATATAGAAAAGAGGCCACAGGTTCTCTGAATGATGAGCAGCTCCGTACCCTTTATGAGAGGCTGTCTTATCTGAGAAATCTGGAGGATAAGAAGAATCAGGTATTAAAGAGCATTGAGGATCAGGGTAAACTGACAGCTGAGCTGAAGAAACAGATTTTGGATGCCCAGACCCTGGTAGTGGTAGAGGATCTTTATCGTCCATACCGTCCGAAACGCCGCACCCGTGCTACCATTGCAAAAGAGAAGGGACTGGAGCCTCTGGCTGATATTATCCTGCAGCAGATGACAGACAAGACAGTGGAAGAGGAAGCAGAAGCCTATGTTTCTGAAGAAAAGGGCGTTAAGAATGTAAAAGAGGCTTTAAACGGCGCAAAAGATATTATTGCAGAGCGTATTTCCGATGAGGCAGATTACCGTATTTATATCCGTAATCTCACAGCGAAAAACGGAAGTATTTCCTCCACAGCCAAGGATCCGGAAGCGCAGTCTGTATATGAAATGTATTATGATTTCGAAGAGCCGGTGAAAAAGCTTGCAGGTCACAGAATTCTGGCATTAAACAGAGGAGAAAAAGAAAAATTTATCACTGTAAAGGTGAACGCACCGGAGGAGGATATTCTCCGCTATCTGAACAAAAGAGTGATCACCGGTGATAATCCTAATACTACCCCGATTCTGAAGGAAGTGACAGAGGACAGCTATAAGCGTCTTATTGGTCCGGCAATTGAGAGAGAAATCCGCAGTGACCTTACAGACAAGGCAGAGGATGGTGCTATCCATGTATTTGGCAAAAATCTGGAGCAGCTTCTCATGCAGCCTCCAATTGCAGGGAAAGTTGTGCTGGGCTGGGACCCTGCATTCCGTACAGGCTGCAAGCTGGCTGTTGTAGATGCAACCGGAAAGGTTCTGGATACCACAGTGGTATATCCTACAGCGCCTACCACAGAGAAGAAGATCCGTGCTGCCAAGGACACGGTAGAGAAAATGATCGATAAATATGGGGTTTCCCTGATTTCTGTAGGTAATGGAACTGCCTGCCGTGAATCTGAGCAGGTGATCGTAGATATGCTCAAGGAGATTCCGGAGAAGAAGGTACAGTATGTGATCACCAACGAGGCAGGTGCTTCTGTATATTCTGCAAGTAAGCTTGCCACAGAGGAATTCCCTAACTTTGATGTGGGACAGAGAAGTGCAGCTTCCATTGCCAGACGAGTACAGGATCCGCTGGCTGAGCTGGTAAAGATCGACCCAAAATCCATTGGTGTAGGCCAGTATCAGCATGATATGAATCAGAAAAAGCTGGATGAGGCTTTGAGCGGTGTGGTAGAAGACAGCGTAAATAAGGTTGGAGTTGATTTAAATACAGCGTCTGCTTCCCTACTGGAGTATATTTCAGGTATCAGTAAGGTGATCGCAAAGAATATTGTAGCTTACAGAGAGGAAAATGGACAGTTTACAGACCGAAAAGAGCTTCTCAAGGTTGCTAAATTAGGACCAAAGGCATATGAACAGTGTGCCGGTTTCATGCGTATTTCAGGAGGAAAGAATCCGCTGGATGCTACCAGCGTACATCCTGAGAGCTATGCGGCTGCAGGTGCGCTTCTGGATAAGCTGGGCTACAAGACAAAGGATGTTGCAGCAGGAAATCTGCTGGGGCTTTCACTTCTGGTAAGAGATTATAAGAAGATGGCCAAAGAACTTGGAATCGGTGAGATCACCCTCAGGGATATTGTGAAGGAGCTGGAGAAGCCGGCCCGTGACCCTCGTGAGGATATGCCCAAGCCAATTCTCCGCTCTGATGTGCTGGAAATGAAAGACCTGAAGGAAGGAATGATTCTGAAGGGAACCGTCCGTAATGTTATTGATTTCGGTGCTTTCGTAGATATCGGCGTACATCAGGACGGTCTGGTACATATCTCCCAGATGACAGAGAGATTCATCAAGCACCCACTGGAAGCAGTGAGCGTGGGAGATGTTGTGGATGTAAAGGTAATTGGCGTTGATCTGAAGAAGAAACGTATCAGCCTGTCTATGAAGGGGATAAATTAATAAAAGCTTTGCTGCCTGTGTATCTGTTATTCTGCCTTTTCACGGTGTGAGGTAAGGTGCTCTTCCAGGCAGCGGGCGGCAATACTCTGGGGACGCTTTACATTGCGGATCAGACAGATCTTTCGTTCGGGCAAGGCTTCCAGAAGAGGAATCTGTACAACTTTTCCCATGGCAATATGTTCTGCAGCCAGAGCCTCCGGGAAAAAGCCAATGCCCAGGTTGTGCTGGATCAGGGGGAATACCTGATCTGTGGTGGCAACCTCCATATCCGGTGAAAAGGGCAGATTGTGACGCATAAAAAATTGAGTATAAAGCTCATGAGTGCTGGTACCGGAACCGATTCCCACCAGAGGGATATCCTGGAGATCTGCCAGGTGATGAGGAGTGGAGGCTATATCTGCAAATTCCGGTCCTCCCAGCAGAATCTCGCGGAAAGAAAAGAGGGGGATTCTCTGCAGGGGCTTTTTCAATGCAATAGGTGTGGTGATCACTGCAAAATCCACCAGACCATTTTCCAAAGCCTGTATTGCCTGTGGCGTGGAGTGGTTGGAGATGCGCAGCTTTACATGGGGATACTGGTGATGAAAGGATTCCAGTTCTGTCAGCAGGATCAGACGGAGGGCAGTTTCGCTGGCTCCGATATTTACCAGACCGCTTTCCAGACCCTTTTCTTTCAGAAGTTCATTTTCTCCGGCCACAAGCTGCTCCATGGCGATGGACACATGGTTATGAAGGCGTTCTCCTTCTACTGTAAGCTGGACACCTCTGTTGGAGCGGATGAACAGTTTGCAGCCCAGCTCATTTTCCAGAATGTTCATACAGCGGGTAATATTGGGCTGATTATTTCCCATTACCTCGGCAGCTTTGGAAAAGCTTTTATACTGGGCAACATAGTAAAAAATTCGATAGTAATCAAGAATCATGCGTTATAAACTCCTTCTTAAATATATAAATTTGTGATAACTGATATAGAAATTTTATGTTGGTATTCAGATGTGGTAACAAGTATAATACCACGTGGACGAAAAAGCAACAAAAAAGTATAAGATCAGGAGATTATGAAATATGAAAGAGACAAACAAAATGATCAGGATCAATGATGTGGAAGAAGCAAAGAAGCTGGTAAGCGCAGCAATGAAATGTCCCTTTGATATTGATATTATAGCAAAAGGAAAGTTTTCTATTGATGCCAAGTCTATCCTGGGCGTGTTAAGTCTGGGCGTGGAAGAGCCTCTGGAGTTGAAATATGATGGTTTTGACGAGAATTTTGAGGCAGTTATCCTGAGCCTGCAGAGCTGAGGGAAACTGTTCGGACAGGAGGGATTATGACAGGAATAACAGTAGCACAGCCAATCTGGGTGTATCTGATCGCTGTTAATATCTGTACGTTTTTGGTCTATGGTATAGATAAGCAGAGAGCGAGATCAGGTAGATGGCGCATTCCTGAATCCCGGCTGCTGCTTCTGGCAGCAGTGGGAGGTTCCCTGGGAGCCTGGATGGGAATGTATGTTTTTCACCACAAAACAAAAAAAGCGAAATTTTATCTGGGTATCCCCCTGATACTGGTTATCCAGTGTGCATTAATATTTATATTGGATAGATAGAGAGTGAATCCCCGCCGGGCTGGCGGGGATTTTCTCTCTTCAGGTTACTGTTCACACACCACTACGTTACTGTGAACGGAGTGAACAGTAACTATTTCAGTACAGGTTCCGGAACAGAAATAAATTCTTGTTACATAGTATGGTCCGTGTTATGCTATCATATTGGAATCAAAAGTTTACTGATTTTGAAGAACAGGAAAGGGGAGTAGATCATTTGGAACAGGAAGTGCAGCAGGCAGTTAATACATTAGATAATTACAGACAATATTTTACGGATTATATGCCTGAGCTTACGAAATTTGGACTGAAGGTTGTAGCTGCAATCCTAATCTTTATAGGGGGTAGGAAGGTGATCCAATGGATCATCTATCTGATCAAGGCCTCTATGGAAAAGGCTTCTGTAGACAAAGGAGTTGTGCAGTTTATCGGCTCTCTGCTGAGAGTCTGCCTTTATATTCTGCTGGTATTTACCATCGCCACTCACTTCGGAGTGAAAGAGTCTTCGGTAGCGGCCCTTCTGGGTACTGCCGGTGTGACTGTAGGTCTGGCTTTGCAGGGGGGCCTGGCAAATATTGCAGGTGGGGTCCTTCTTCTTACTTTTAAGCCATTTCAGGTAGGAGATTATATTATCATTGCCCAGCAGAATGGATGTGAGGGTACAGTATATAAAATTGAAATCTGCTATACCACTCTGATTTCTATTGATAATAAGCATATTGTGATCCCAAATGGAACTCTGTCAAGCAGTATTATTACCAATGTGACTGCCAGGGATCTGCGAAAGCTGGAGATCAAGGTGGGAATTTCCTATGATGCAGATATCCATAAAGCAAAAGAGCTTCTGGAGGATATTCTTCACAATGATGAAGATACCAAGGATGATAAGGGAATGGTGGTATTTGTGGATGAGCTGGGAGAAAGTGCTGTGATCATGGGATTACGGGTGTGGGTGGCCACAGATAAATACTGGCCGGCAAAATGGCGCCTGAATGAGCTGATCAAGGAATCTTTTGACGCAAATGGTATTGAGATTCCTTATAATCAGCTGCAGATTCATGTTAAAAAACAGAAAACAGAAGCATAAGATGATGGATAATCATTAACAACGGTTTCTTTTATTTACAAAGTAGTTCAGGATGCCTCCGCCTATTATGATCACCAATGCCACTGCAACCACTCTTTTGGCTGCTTCCTGGGGCATCTGGCTTTTGGAGCCGATGGAGGCAGAGTAGAAGGTAAGGGTATACTGGATCTCCCTGGGAGCACCCATAGCTACAGTATCTGCGATTACCGGCATTGCCTCGTCTACAGCCAGGATCGGGATTTCAAATACAGAATTTCCGCCGTCCTCATTGACAGGCAGATATTTTTCACCGTCTACGATCATATAATCATAATTAGAGCTGCTCCACTGGATTCTGGCGGTGGCAGCTTTATTTTTTACAGTAATAAGAGTAGGAGAGGTGACGCTGGCCTTGCCGCTGCCACCCTCCAGCTCCACTTCTATAGAATATTCACCATCATCTTTGTCAAATTCTATTCCCTTTGCTTCGGAAGCGCCAAAGCACAGGCTCGCTGAGATCAGAATATAAAAAAATATGGAAGCCATACACAGTATGGAGCAGAATTTATGGGATTTCTTGATCATTTTTAACTCCTCTTTTCTTTGTATTTCAGATTTTCAGATTCCGGGCTGTAAGAAAATTGCTGGAAGCCGTGGTGCTTTCTACTATAGCATACCTGAATGGTTATGTAAATATTACTGTGAACGGAGTGAACAGCAATATATTTGAAAATATATATAGAAAAACGGATGCCTTATTGAAAAAAAACTGCAGCTTTAGTATAATGGAGAATACGTGCGAATATTAAAGTTGAAAATACAGGAGGAAAAGATAGATGAGAGGAATTTTATATGGTGTAGGAGTTGGCCCTGGAGATCCGGAGCTTATGACATTGAAGGCAGTTCGTATGATCAGGGAAAATGAGGTGATCGCAGTTCCAGGTGCAGATGTGAAGGAAACAGTGGCATACAAGATCGCAGTCCAGGCAGTACCGGAGCTTGCAGACAAGGAACTTCTGCCCATTTATATGCCAATGACTCATGACAGACAGGAGCTTGAAATCAATCATGAGAAGGGAGCCAAAGCTCTGGAGGCTGTTCTGGATGCAGGAAAGAATGTGGTATTCCTGACTCTTGGGGATCCTACCATTTATTCCACATTTACTTATGTACAGAAGAGAGTAGAAGCAGATGGCTATGAGACCAGACTTGTAAGCGGTATTACCTCTTTCTGTGCCACAGCAGCCAGACTGAATATTCCTCTCACAGAGTGGAATCAGCCATTACATGTACAGCCGGCAGTACATCGTCTGGACAGTGAACTGGATCAGCCGGGTACCTATGTGCTGATGAAATCCGGCAAAAAGATGAATCAGGTAAAGGAAATCCTGGCAAAAAGCGGACGCAATATCCGTATGGTGGAGAACTGTGGAATGCCGGATGAGCATATTTACAACAGTGTAGAAGAAATTCCGGATGATGCAGGCTATTATTCTCTGATCATTGCAAAGGAACAGGATGGAGGATTATGATCGAGACCAGAGATCTGACAAAAACCTTTGACAATTTTACAGCTGTGGATTCCCTGAACCTGAAAATTGAAAAAGGGGAATTTTTTGGCCTTCTCGGACCGAACGGAGCAGGCAAGACAACGACCATCAGCCTGCTGTCAACCCTTCTTCTTCCCACAAAGGGAGAAATCCTTATAGACGGTCAGCAGCTTACAAGAAAACGTCCTGATCTGAAGAGAAAGATCAGTGTGATCACCCAGGAATATTCCATGCGTCAGGATATGAATATGGATGAGATTATGGAATACCAGGGACGGCTCTATT
>OLPU01002160.1_pt1 | contig 13408 bp, 10 predicted proteins | sample 1673111 | NCBI WGS metagenome assembly OLPU01 (sample SAMEA3136755, study PRJEB25190) | human gut metagenome | reverse complement strand
TCTGCCAAGACCTCATATCTTATAAATAACGATGTGAATTCTACATCATCCAAGAACAAGAAGGCAAAAAGCCTTGATGTGCCTATCATATCTGAGGAGGATTTCTTAGAATTGATTGGACAGTAGGAGTAACTGTAGTAAATGGAAAGGAATGAATAGAGATGCCGATAAGAATAGATGATGATCTGCCGGTTAAGAAAACATTGGAGGACGAGAACATATTTGTCATGGGAACAGGAAGGGCGCACAGCCAGGACATAAGACCCCTTGACATCCTGATACTCAACCTCATGCCGCTGAAGGAGGATACAGAGCTGCAGCTCATGCGAAGCCTGTCAAACACCCCACTTCAGGTGAACATCACGCTTCTTAGAACCATGTCCTACGAGTCCAAGAACGTGACAAAGGGACACCTTGACAGATTCTACGAGGATTTTGACAGCGTAAAGAACCGCAAATGGGACGGTTTCATCATAACCGGAGCACCTGTTGAAAAGATGGAATTTGAGAATGTTGACTACTGGGATGAACTCCGCGAGATCATGGATTGGTCCGAGACAAATGTCACATCGACCATGCACATTTGCTGGGGCGCCCAGGCGGGACTCTACTACAGATACGGTGTGCAGAAGTTCGACCTTCCGCAGAAACTGTCAGGCATATACGAACATCACACCTTCCACAAGAGAACACCGCTAGTCCGCGGTTTCGACGATGTATTCTATGTGCCACACTCAAGATATACCGGTGTGTCCAAGGAGGACATTGTAAACAATGATCACCTTGAGATCGTAGCCGAGTCAGATGTGGCTGGCCCGTACCTCATAATCGGTGACGGCGGCAAAAACATATTTGTCACAGGACACCCTGAGTACGACGTGCTGACCCTTGACCAGGAGTACCACAGAGACCTTGGCAAGGGCCTGAATCCACAGATTCCGGTGAACTATTATCCAGACAACGACCCGGAAAAGAAACCAGTGAAGAAGTGGAGATGCCACGCGAATACTTTGTATGCGAATTGGCTCAATTATTACGTTTATCAGCTCACGCCGTATAAGTGGGAGTAGGAGCTGGTGAGATCGCATAAAAACTGAGGGGTTAAGCCAAATTCGTTACATATCAATAAAGACAAAAATGTATGTAAAATGATGTGATTTTCTGTAATTTTATGATTTTGTGACGATTAATTGGTGTTTTTTCAAAATGCAGATGGTGTTTTTTAAACGGCGTTAGGCAGGGAAGATATTATATACAAAATTAAAACACAGCACTATGTAGATGAGAGGGAGTTATCTATGTAGTGCTGTGTTTTTCGTTGTGATTTCTTAATCTATAGTATTTAGAAAGGCGAGTAATGCCTCTCTTTGTACAGAGTTGAGTCTATATATTCTGGTTGACAGTGGATCATTGATTAGAACCTTATTATCATCATCAAAAAAATCCCTTAATGAAATGTCAAGTGCTTTGCACAATTGGAAAAGAACTTCTATTATCACCGTAAGCAATCCGTGCAGAAAGCCGGAGAAGCAATATTTTCTCGGCTGGTAAAACAGTTTTCCGAAAAAGAGGGCGTAACGGAAGCCCTCAAAGCGGAAAATCAAATGCTGTGGGTGCAGAGGATGAACAACATCCGCAGTGCTGCTATGGAAATCGTTTCGAGTGAGCTTATATACTGTTAATACTATGCAAGAAAAGTCGCTGTCAACAGACGGCGGCTTTTCCTTTTCGGGTAGTATTCAAGAAGTCATAAAGTTCTGTGAGTAATGGAAGAAGCCAGCGTTTGCGGAAAAGTCACAATTTACGGAGGTAAAGCTTCAAATACCACTTGCCTTTTTGTTCCTAACATGATATTATTAGTATACGTACTAAAGTGTTTGAAGAAAGGTGATGTATTTGCGGAGAGACAGCAGTGAAACAAAGAGGAAAATACTGACCGTATGCGTCCGTCTCTTTTTGGAGCAAGGGTATAAAAACACCTCTGTCAGTCAGATCGTGGACGAAGCGGGCGTAGCAAGGGGAAGCTATTTGAATCTGTTTCCCACCAAGGATAAAATTTTGCTGGAATTGACCGAAACGATGTTCAGCGGACAGTTCGGTGTGGCAAGAAGTATTGCAGACAGCAAGCTGTCGCCGGTTTATGCCTATGCTGTGGAAACGGCGATCCAGCTGACACTGACCGAACTGAATGAGAACCTGAGGGAAATCTACATTGAAGCCTATTCCCTGCCCGATACATCGGAATATATTTACCTGCATACCACAGCAGAGCTGAAGCAGATTTTCGGCGTGAATTTCCCCGATGATACCGAGAGCGACTTTTACGAGATGGAAATTGGCACGGCAGGATTGATGCGTAGCTATATAGCGAGAAAATGTGATATTCATTTTCCATTGGAACGCAAGCTCAGCCGCTTTTTGACGGCATCAATGAGAGTATATCGTGTACCGGAGGAAGAACAGGCAAAGGTGCTTGCCTTTATTCAATCACTGGATATTAAAGCAATTGCTACAGAGGTTATGTATAAGCTGTTTGCAATGCTGGAAATGAAATACGATTTTAAGCTGTCAAAGGACAGCAAAGGAAAGGAGAGGAAACTATATGAATAAGAAAATTTTGAGCGTTGTGCTCATACTGTGCGTGATGCTGGCTGTTATGCCTATGACGGCATATGCGGCGGATAGGGCGCTTTGTACTAATTGCAACCAGGTACAAACAGTAAGGGTGACTTCTCAATACGCAGATGGTAAATGGCACCTACGCCATGTTACATGCACGGTGTGTAATAAGGAATGGGATTTCCTAGCGTCACACAATTGGAGCGGAACGGCGACTTGCACAAGCGGAAGGACATGCACGGAATGCGGCGGATCTTCCGAACCGCTTGGGCACGACTGGGGCACTTGGACGCAGAACAGCGATGAAAAGACCCACACCCGAATCTGTAAGCGTGACACCAGCCATACGGAAACCGAGAATTGCATCGATGCAAACAAAGACCACAAATGTGATATCTGCGATTATATAATCAGCGAGTGTGCAGACGATAACAAAGACCACAAGTGTGATTATTGCGGCAAGAAGCTGACTGAGCACACCGGCGGGAAAGCGACCTGCAAGGACAAGGCAAAGTGCGAAGTCTGCGGTGCGGAATACGGTGAGCTTGATGCGAAGAACCACACCGACTTAAAGCACTTCCCGGCAACTGCGGCGAACAAGACCACCGAGGGCAATATCGAGTACTGGTACTGCGAAGGCTGCGGTAAATATTACAGCGACAAGGACGGTACAAAGGAAATCAAAAAAGCCGACACCGTAACGGCGAAGCTGAAGGACGATTCCAAATCTCCGCAGACCGGCGATACAAGCAACCTTGCTTTGTGGATTGCCTTGCTGTTTGTCAGCGGCGGTGCAGCTATTGGTACAACGGTTGTCAGCAGAAAGAAAAAGTACAACAGATAATTGAATAGCGTTCCCTTGCTCCAGCTTCCGGGCAAAACAAAAGCGTCGTAGCAATACGGCGCTTTTTTGTTACCGTGTGTCCAGCGAAGCTGGACCACACTAGCCGGTGTAAGTCCGGTCACGGTAATCGCCAGTGAGCCGTGTAGCTAAACTCGGTGCGTTGCAGTAATGCAGGGTACTAAGCGAGTGGATAAAGTAACCTCGATAAGAGGGGCGAGCAATTATGCAGACCGTAACATAAAGTGAATTCTGCCGTATCGTTAAAAAAGGTCTCTGAAAAGAGAGCAAAGGAAAGCTGAACCTTGGGTATATGGGTGAAAGCCATGGAACGTGTGAAGAAACTGGAAAGCAGCACGGAGGAATCCCTCGGTATAGAAGAAACGGTATGTATGAAAAGTGTGGTTCGGAACTGGAGAGACCCTACCCATCACCGAAAGGTAAAAAGAAAGCGTATAAGCTTGGCGAAATCGTATTTCTGATGGGAGGGAGTCGGAGAGGAACATAGTACCGATAATGACTGTGCAAGAAAACGCAGTTTATGGGAAGGTTCCTTACTTCATTCAAGTTTGTAGAGAGGGTAAGAGTGAGAGAATGTCATGCAGACTAATAACTCCAAAGAAAAAGTTCGACAACTTCAAAACAAACTATATCTGACAGCCAAGAAATGTGACAGCCGAAGATTTCATGCACTGTACGATAAGGTGTATCGGGATGATGTACTTTTCGAGGCATGGAAACGGGTAAAAGCTAACAAAGGTTCCAGTGGTGTAGATGGTATCAGAATCGAAGATATTGAAGAGATGGGAATTGAAAAATACCTGTCAGAAATCAAATTGGAACTGATGGATGGAAAGTACAAACCATCTCCAGTGAAGCGAGTTATGATACCAAAACCAGACGGAAGTGAAAGACCTCTTGGAATACCAACAGTCAAGGACAGAATTGTGCAGATGGCTGCCAAGATAGCAATAGAGCCAGTATTCGAAGCTGACTTTAGAGATTGTTCCTATGGATTCCGACCGAAAAGAAGTGCCAAGCAAGCACTGGAAGTGGTAAGGAAAGCGTGTAACAACAAGGGCTATTATGTAGTAGACGCAGATATTGAGAAGTTCTTTGATAACGTAAACCAAGATAAACTGATGAAACTGGCAGAGATCCTGGAAAGATCCGTGGATATTGACGGACTTCTGGAACTGGCAGAAGGTGCAGAGGAACTTCCTGTTCAGGAACCACTGACCGGTTATCATACAAAAAGAACCGTAAGGATCGCTCTGGCGAAGGATGAAGCGTTCTGCTTTTTCTATCAGGACAATCTGGAGCTTCTGGAAGAAATGGGTGCGCAGCTGATTCCCTTTTCTCCCATTCATGATGAAAAACTTCCGAAAAATATAGACGGAATGCTTTTTCATGGCGGATATCCGGAACTGTATGCAAAAGAGTTAGAGGAAAATACAGCGATGCGAAAAGAAATCAAAGCAGCAGTGGAAAGCGGAATGCCTGTCGTGGCAGAGTGCGGCGGATTTCTCTATCTGCACACGGCAATCCGTGATAGAGACGGTCATCCATATCAGATGGCAGGGGTGCTCCCGGCAGCGTGTCAGGATACGAAAAAGCTGGTGCGTTTCGGGTATATCGAATTAGAAGAAAAAGAGAGCCATTTTTTAGAAGTGGGAACGAGGATCAAAGGACATGAGTTCCACTATTTTGACAGTGAGAAGAATGGAGAGGACTGTATGGCAGTTAAGCCGATCACAGGCAGAACCTATCCGTGTGTGATCGAAAAAGAAAATGTCTGGATGGGCTTTCCGCATCTCTACTATCCGTCAAACCCGTCCTTTGCAGATCATTTTGTAAAAAAAGCAGAGCAATACTTAGGAGGTAAGTATGGAGAATTCCTATCGTTTTTTTGAAAACAAAGAGTGTCAGTATTATCCGTGCCATAAAGGGATTGAGAACATGAACTGTCTGTTTTGTTACTGTCCGTTATACAGCAGGGAGCACTGCCCCGGAAAACCGGAGTTTTTAGAAAAGGACGGTAGGCGGATCAAGGTATGTACAAACTGCACATTTCCGCATCAGCCGCAGAACTATGACAAGGTGATACAGGTGTTGAAACAAACGTTTTTTTCTTGACGGTATTTTCAGATATTCATATAATAGAGTATGTACTGATCCTTTTAGCGGTTGTCTTTATGACCGTTGCCATTGTGTTACTTACATATCATGTAGTATTGCTCTACATCTATGCGATTGCGATTTCTCGAGCATGTGACCGCAGCATCGCAGGAAAATGCAGCCGGGATCAGAGAAATCGAAAAGATGGTACGCCAGATTGATGAACTGGCAAGAGGGATCCTAAAAGCATTCGGAATCTCGTCTGCAGCACCAGTAGCATCAGCCAAGAAGACAGAACCTGTCGATGGAGAGATCAAGTCCGGTGGAGTATTCCAGAGCAAGACGGATAAGTTCGGTACAATTTCATACCAGGCACACATGAGAAGTGCTGGCTGGGGAGCTTGGCAGTCTGACGGATTAATGGTCGGCTCAACAAACCAGAATCGCCGGATCGAAGCACTGCACATCCAGCCGGTCGGAGAAACAGATGTTGTTGTCCATATGAAAGGGATCGGAAACAAAGAATACAAGAACATCGCCAAAGACACTTTGATCGGAACCACCGGACAGAACAGAAGACTGGAAGCGATCCGGGTCACCGGAAAGGAATCTTTCTATCTGTACAGAGTCCACCAGAAGAGTATTGGCTGGTCAGAATGGGCCAACAACGGAGAGTGGGCTGGTACGACCGGAAAAGGACTGCAGATGGAAGCACTGGAGATTAAGAAATCCATGTTCTCCGTCGAACCGCATGTACAGAGCAAAGGATGGCTGTCACCAAAAGCCGCAGAGAATGTGATCGGTATCACTGGTCATGCATTACGCCTGGAAGCGATCCGGATCAATCCATACGGAAAGAACATTAAAGCGAAAGCTCACATCCAGAGCAAAGGATGGGTGGATTATGGCGTGATCACCAAAGATACAATCATCGGTACAGTTGGAGAAAAGAAACGTATTGAGTGCTTATGTTTCGAAGGCGACTTCGAATACCGTGTTCATATCCAGAGCTCCGGATGGACAGACTGGACAAAGGCAGACGGAGTAGCAACTCTTGGAACTGTAGGACAGGAACTTAGAATCGAGGCTATTCAATTTAGATGATTTTTGCTAAAATGTAGCATATAAATAGGTAAAAATCCACTTTATGGGTTATAGCAAAAAGGTCATCCAATTCGGACATTGTACCTGCCGTCCGTCACAATACTGCGTCAGTATCGGCTGCTTGACATTCGGTCTGGAAAGATAATCGGCAAACAATTCATCCACTATCACAGAGATCGTATCATAGATATTCCGTTCCGGAATCCATTTGTGATCAAATGCGGTTGAAGAAGTGATCGTAAAATCATATCCGCGGTTCCGGTAAAATTCTGTATATACCCGGTTCAGAGTAAAAGACATGATTGCCAGTACGTTTGCCCGGATGGTATCCTCCGGCCAGGTCGCATAGATTTCACTGGAAGCTACATTTTTGATATAATCCTTATACTTCACATAATAGTTTTTGGCAGTGGAGTCGCGTGGACTTCCATCATGAACTACGATGTATTCCGGGACCACGACGCGGCTTAAGACAATCTCTCCGGATTCGAAGGTCGGCTGGATCTCGTCTTCGGGAATCTTAGGCGGATAGGTGGCATATAATGTATGAGCCGGAATGACGAATACGGTTTCCTCGTCTTCGGGAGTGTCGATTGGTTTCATGCTGACATTCTGAATGGCAGTGACATCGGCGAGAATTTCAGCACCGGCAATACTGACCGACTCGAAGCCTTCGGCGGTGATCTGCATGGTATATTCGGAATATGGTTGGACTTCATTTTCTGGATTCAGGCTGTATTCTAACGGTGGTGCCGCAAGATCAATCGTATCGGTCTGCCCGGAACTGTCGGTAGTAAGTTGTTCTAACTGAGCTTCTGGAACACCCGTGTAGAAGATGGAAATCTGAGCCCCCTGAATCGGATAGGCAGAGATGTCAGATACGAGATTAATCTGCAGACGGCCTTTGTCGGGAGTATCCTGAGTGGTTGGAGTCGTTCCGTTCATAAAATAGGACCTCTTTTAAGACTCTGTTACTGACAGAGTATGCAAAAATAAGAAAAATGTGAAGATACAGGGAATAAAAGAGATAGATTGTTACACAAAGTATGGAACATTTTAAAAATAACAGAAACAGGAGCGTAGAACAGAGCATGAAAAGAAGGTGTTTACGGATATATAGAAAAAGAAGAAAAAAGAAATTAATCATCCTGATTCTGACATGCATTCTCTTTCTTGGAACCGCAGCAGCAGAAAGGGGCGGATACCTGGAACTTGAACAATTTGGTTCAAATAAAAAACAAGATATTCCTTATCAGAAAGTATCCATAACGGAAGAAGAGAACACGGAGAAATATTATTATCAGCAGTTGCCGACTGAACAAAGGCAGGTCTATCAGGAAATTCTGGAAGGTGTCAGAAACCACACGGAGGAAATTTATGTACATAACGCGGATGTAGATGAGACAAATCAGATTTTTCAGAAGCTGATGAAGGATCAGCCGGACATCTTCTGGTGTGACGGGACAGCAACGGCTACGACTCATAAAGGAACAGAAAGTTATACCGTCCTGAAACCGAAATATTTTTACACAGCAGAAGAAAGCCAGAAGATGCAGACCGCGATTATGCAGGCGGCAGAGAAGTGGCTGGCAGATCTGGATGCCGATGCAGATGACTATCACAAAATTCTCTATGTATATGGAAAAATCGTAGATGAAGTAGAGTATGATGAGAGCGCGCCGGATAATCAGAATATCTACAGCGTATTTGTCAATCAGAAATCTGTATGTGCTGGATATTCGAAAGCAACGCAGTATTTGTTGGAACGGCTTGGCGTGTTCTGTACTTATGTGACGGGAAAGACGACGGAAGGCGGAAACCATGCGTGGAATCTGGTGAAATGTAACGGCGATTATTATTATGTCGACACAACCTGGGGAGATCCGGTGTTCCAACAGGAAGAAGGAGAAAATACATCCCAGGATGCAGAACAAAATTCAGGTCAAGATGCAGAGGCTTCTGGTAATAAGGCAAATATCAGCTATGATTATCTGTGTTGTGATGATACGCAGTTATTTCAGACACATATTCTGGATAAGGATACACAGATGCCAGAGTGCAGCAAGATGGATTGCAATTATTACGTGGTAAACGGAATGTATTACACACAGTATGATGCCAAGAAGGTACTGGAAGCCATGAACCAGGCTATCTGGGCGAAGAAAAGTGCTACAATTTTTAAATTCGCAGATACATTCGTCTACAGTCAGGCGCACGATGACATTTTCCAGAAAGAACTTGCAAAAGCAGTGCAGAATCTGGCGGATTACTATGGAGTATCGCAGGTGAAGTACCAGTACATCGATGACCCGAGATTACACAAGATTGTAATATTTTGGCAGTATTCATAAAAAAACAAAAATATCCGTTGAAAATCCTCGGATTATGTAGTATAATTTTTACAATTTGTGAAGACATAAATTGTCTGGTACCGATGGATGAAAAACGAGGCGGTTTTGTGCTTGCACAAACTGCCTTTTATTCTGTATTTTTAAGAAAAATTCTTTGTAACAACGAATTTTTTTTGCCCAAATATAGAAAATGTACCTGAAGTACAGCAGTATGGATTCATGAAAAAAGAAAAAGAAACACAGAAGGGAAAAGGTGAATATATGAAAGCATTTCTTATATTAGAAGACGGGACTGTCTTTACCGGAACCAGTATCGGTTCGACAAAAGACATGATTAGCGAGATAGTGTTTAATACTTCAATGACAGGTTATCTGGAGGTATTAACCGACCCTTCTTATGCGGGACAGGCCGTAGTAATGACCTATCCATTGATTGGAAATTATGGCATCACACCGGATATGGAGTCAAGGAAGGCATGGCCGGATGGATATATCGTAAGAGAACTTTCCAGAATGCCAAGCAACTTCCGTTGTGAAGGAACACTTCAGGATTTCCTGAAAGAACAGGATATTCCAGGAATTGCAGGAATTGATACACGTGCCCTTACGAAGATTCTTCGTGAAAAGGGAACCATGAACGGAATGATCACCACGAACGAGAATTACAACTTAGATGAGATTCTCCCAAAACTGAAGGCATATACAGTTGGTGATGTGGTATCAAAAGTAACATGTGATGAAAAATATGTCTTAGAAGGCAATGGACCGAAGGTTGCTCTTATGGACTTCGGTGCAAAGAAGAACATTGCCAAGTCTTTAAATGAACGCGGCTGTGAAGTTACAGTTTATCCGGCAGGAACAAAAGCAGAAGAAATCATTGCTGCTAATCCGGACGGCATTATGTTGTCTAACGGGCCTGGAGATCCGGAAACATGCGTATCTATTATCGAAGAGATCAAGAAGTTATACAATACTGATATTCCTATTTTTGCAATTTGTCTCGGACATCAGCTTATGGCACTTGCAAATGGTGCAAAGACTTATAAGTTGAAATATGGACACCGCGGCGGTAATCATCCGGTGAAGGATCTGACAAATAACAGAGTATACATTTCTTCACAGAACCATGGTTATGCAGTTGATGGTACAACCATTGATCCGGCTATCGCAAAAGAAGCATTTATCAATGTAAATGACGGAACCAACGAAGGACTTGCATACGAAGGAAAGAATATTTTCACAGTTCAGTTCCACCCGGAGGCTTGTCCTGGACCACAGGATTCCGGATACCTGTTTGATAGATTTATGGATATGATGAAAGGAGCAAAATAATGCCTAGAATTAAAGATATTAAGAAAGTATTAGTAATTGGCTCTGGCCCTATTATCATTGGACAGGCAGCGGAGTTTGACTATGCAGGTACACAGGCCTGCCGTTCATTAAAAGAAGAAGGTCTGGAAGTAGTCCTTTTGAACTCTAACCCGGCTACGATCATGACAGATAAAGATATCGCAGACCGCGTATACATCGAGCCTCTGACAGTTGAGGTGGTAGAACAGCTGATCTTAAAGGAAAAACCAGACAGTGTCCTTCCTACACTGGGTGGACAGGCAGCACTGAATCTGGCTATGGAGCTGGATGAGAATGGATTCCTTGAAAGAAACAACGTACGTCTGATCGGTACTACTTCTGAGACGATCAAAAAGGCCGAAGACCGTCTGGAATTCAAGATGACAATGGAAAAAATCGGCGAACCTTGTGCAGCTTCTAAAGTCGTAAAGGATGTACAGGCTGGTATCGAATTTGCTGAAAGTATCGGATATCCGGTTGTACTTCGTCCGGCTTACACACTTGGTGGAAGCGGCGGCGGAATCGCGGATAACAGAACAGAACTCGTAGAGATCCTGGAAAACGGACTTCGTCTTTCACGTGTTGGGGAAGTTCTGGTAGAACGTTGCATCGCAGGATGGAAAGAGATCGAGTACGAAGTAATGCGTGACAGCAATGGTAACTGCATTACCGTATGTAATATGGAAAACCTGGACCCTGTAGGTGTACATACCGGAGACAGTATCGTAGTAGCACCTTCTCAGACACTGAGCGATAAAGAGTACCAGATGCTCCGTACATCTGCTCTTAATATTATCAGTGAGTTAAATATCACTGGTGGATGTAACGTACAGTATGCGCTGAATCCAGATTCATTTGAGTACTGTGTAATCGAGGTTAACCCTCGTGTAAGCCGTTCTTCTGCACTTGCATCTAAGGCAACAGGATATCCGATTGCCAAGGTTGCAGCAAAGATCGCTCTTGGATATACACTGGACGAGATCAAGAACGCAGTAACAAAGAAGACATACGCAAGTTTCGAGCCTATGCTTGACTACTGTGTTGTAAAGATCCCGAGACTTCCATTTGATAAGTTCATCAGCGCAAAACGTACACTGACAACACAGATGAAAGCGACCGGAGAAGTTATGAGTATCTGTGATAACTTCGAGGGAGCACTTATGAAAGCCATCCGTTCTCTGGAACAGCATGTAGACAGCCTTATGTCTTATGACTTCTCTTATTTAAAAGGAGAAGAACTGTTAGAAGAACTGAAAGTTGTAGATGACCGTCGTATCTGGAAGATCGCAGAAGCAATTCGTCAGGGCATCAGCTACGAAGACATTCACAGAATTACAAAGATTGACAACTGGTTCATTGACAAGATCGCAATTCTCGTAGAGATGGAACAGAAATTAAAGACAGAAGAATTAACAGCAGAGACATTAAAAGAAGCAAAACGCTTAGAGTTCCCGGATAATGTGATCGCAGAACTGACAGGAAAGACAGAGCGTGAGATCCATGACCTTCGTCATGATAATGGCATCACAGCTTCTTATAAGATGGTTGATACCTGTGCGGCTGAGTTCGCAGCAGAGACACCATATTACTACTCTGTATTCGGAAGTGAGAATGAAGTAGTTGAAACTTCCGGCAAGAAGAAAGTACTGGTACTTGGTTCCGGACCGATCCGTATCGGACAGGGTATCGAGTTCGACTTCTGTTCTGTACATTGTACATGGGCGTTTGCCAAAGAAGGATACGAGACGATTATTGTAAATAACAACCCTGAGACAGTAAGTACAGACTTCGATATCGCTGACAAGCTGTATTTCGAGCCTCTGACACCGGAAGATGTAGAAAGTATCGTAGATCTGGAAAAACCGGACGGAGCAGTTGTACAGTTCGGTGGACAGACTGCGATCAAATTAACCGAGAGCCTGATGAAAATGGGAGTTCCGATCCTTGGAACCAAGGCAGAGGACGTAGATGCCGCAGAGGATCGTGAATTATTTGACAAAATATTAGAAGAAACAGAGATTCCAAGAGCAGCCGGTGGAACCGTCTTTACGGCAGAAGAGGCAAAAGAGGTAGCAAACCGCCTCGGATATCCGGTATTGGTACGTCCTTCTTATGTACTTGGCGGACAGGGCATGCAGATTGCATTGAACGATGAAGAGATCGAAGAATTCATGGCAGTCATCAACCGCTATGCACAGGATCACCCGATCTTAGTAGATAAATATTTACAGGGAAAAGAAATCGAAGTCGATGCGGTATGCGATGGAACAGACATCCTGATCCCGGGAATCATGGAGCATATTGAGAGAACCGGAGTACATTCCGGAGACAGTATTTCCGTATATCCGGCGCCGACGATCGGAGAGGATATCAAAGCAACCATCGTAGAATATACAAAACGTTTAGCAAAAGCACTTCATGTCATCGGACTGATCAATATCCAGTTCATTGTCATGGACAGACAGGTATATGTGATCGAGGTAAATCCGCGTTCATCCAGAACCGTACCATATATCAGTAAGGTAACGGGAATTCCGATCGTAGACCTTGCAACAAAAGTGATCATCGGTAATACCTTAAAAGGCATGGGATATCCGACCGGTTTAGCACCGGAGGCAGATTATATCGCAATTAAGATGCCGGTATTCTCCTTTGAAAAACTGCGTGGTGCAGAGATCAGCTTAGGACCTGAAATGAAATCAACCGGAGAATGTCTGGGTATTGCAAAGACATTTAACGAGGCACTGTACAAAGCATTTTTAGGTGCAGGAATTGTCCTTCCGAAATATAAGCAGATGATCATGACCTTAAAAGACGCAGATAAAGAAGAAGGTGTCGCAGTCGCAAGACGATTTGAGGCACTTGGTTACAAAATCTATGCAACCAGAAGTACGGCAAAATATCTGCAGGAGCGTGGTGTCAATGCCCTGCGTGTCAATAAGATCTCACAGGAGTCACCAAACGTTATGGACTTGATCTTAGGACATAAGATTGATTTACAGAAATAACATCAATCTGATGTCTT
>OLPU01002143.1_pt1 | contig 13516 bp, 11 predicted proteins | sample 1673111 | NCBI WGS metagenome assembly OLPU01 (sample SAMEA3136755, study PRJEB25190) | human gut metagenome | reverse complement strand
TCCATCATTCAGGTGGAGGATGTCTCGATGCGCTTTAACCTTGCGCAGGAGAAAACCGAGACCCTCAAGGAATATGCCGTCAAGCTGATGAAGCATCAGCTCTTTTTCAATGAGTTTTATGCGCTGCAGAATGTCTCGTTCCGCGTGGAGCCGGGCGAGTCGGTGGCGCTTATCGGCCGCAACGGCAGCGGCAAAAGCACGATGCTCAAGCTGATCGCGGGCGTTATGTACCCCACGACCGGCTCAGTCACCGTCAACGGTGAGATCGCGCCGCTTATCGAGCTGGGCGCAGGCTTTGATCTGGACCTGACCGCGCGGGAAAATGTCTTTTTGAACGGCGCGGTGCTGGGCCATGACCGCGCCTATATGCAGGAGCATTTCAACAGCATCATCGACTTTGCCGAACTGTGGGATTTTGTCGATGTGCCGGTCAAAAACTATTCCAGCGGTATGATTGCGCGGCTGGGCTTCTCGATTGCAACCGAGGTCAAGGCCGATATTCTGGCCTGTGACGAGATTCTGTCCGTAGGCGATTTTATGTTCCAGCAGAAGTGCCACCAGCGGATGGAGCAGATGCTTTCCGGCGGTACCACGCTGCTTTTTGTCAGCCATGACATCAATCAGGTCAAACAGCTGTGCAAGCGCGCCATCTGGATTGACCACGGCCGCCTGCGCGGCGACGGCCCGGCGGAGGAGGTCTGCAACGCCTATGTGGAGGCCATGCAGCGGGGCGAGTAAAGGCTTCCCCCGAGGGGGAAGCTGTCCGCGAAGCGGACTGATGAGGGGCAAGCTTTCCGCGGCACCCATTACAGGGCAATAACGATACACCCGCCCCTCATCCGGCCCTGCGGGCCACCTTCCCCCAAGGGGGAAGGCAGAACTTTTAAAGGAGACCCCATGCTGACAAAAAAACAAAACATTCTGCGGGAAATTCTGACCGTCGCGCTGCTGCTGGTGGCGGTGGCCCTGAGTGAATACTGGTTCTTCCAGCTGTGGCGTCTGGACTGGCACGCACCGATGCTTTACGGCGGTGACGGCATCTACTGGGTCGGGCAGGTGCAGCGCAGCTATGGCGAGCTGACCGGCTCGCTCGGCTGGCCGTTCTATGAGGTCGCGGGTAAGTATAACCCGAACTACGACCTGATCTACGACATCTTTGTCTGGTTTGTCGGCCTGTTCACAAAGGACACCGGCACGGTGTTCAACCTCTATGTGCTGGTTATCCCCTTTGCCAACGCGCTGGCGGCCTATGCAGTGTTCCGGATGGTGGGGCTGCGGCGGTGGCTCAGCTTCGCGTTCGGCCTAACCTTCGGCATGACGCCCTATGTGCAGCAGCGGATGGCGGGCCATATGATGCTGGCCGCCTGCGAGTTCGTGCCGTTCTCAGTGCTGCTCTGCCTCTGGTGTGCCGAGGACCCCGCCTTCAACCGCCCGGGCAGGGGCTTTTTCAGGAATAAGCGCAACTGGCTGGCGCTGGCCATGGCGTGGGGCATTGCCAACAACGGCGCGGCCTACTACCCGTATTTTACCTGCTTTTTCCTCTGCGTCACGGCGCTCTGCCTGATGCTGCGGGAACGCAGCTGGCGCGTGGGCCTGCCCTGCCTTGTGACGATCGCCGAGATCGTCGGCTGGATGATCCCCGACTTCTTCCCCATGGTGCTGGGCATCCTCAACGGGCAGGGCAGCACGCTGACCAACGGCGTCTACCGCAGCCCGGTCGGCGCGGACATCTACAGCCTGCGCATCAGCTCGCTGCTGCTCTCCCCCAACGGGTACGGCGTGCAGAAGCTTGCAAACTGGCTGGGGCGTTACTTCCGTATCCTGACCACTGATGAAGGCCCCATGTACAACGAGAATGCCTACGGCTACCTCGGTATTGTGGGTGTGCTGGGCTTTCTGGCGCTGCTCGTTCTGCTGCTGCGCAACTGGGACTGGCGGGCCGGCAAAACCGGGACGCCGCGCCTTGGCGACCGCCTTTGGCTGCTGAGCCGCCTGAATGTCATGGCGCTGCTGCTGGCGACCATTGCGGGCTTCGGCGGCATCATCGGCATCCTTGTGCGGTTCATCCGCGGCTATAACCGCATCAGCCCCTATATTGCGTTTTTTGCGCTGCTGGCCGTGGGCCTGACGGCGGAAAAGCTGCTGACGCAGTTTACCGGCCGCCGCCGCGGGGCGCTGCTGGCGGCAGCGGTGCTGCTGCTGGGCTACGGCTATTGGGAGCAGCAGGGGCTTTTCACCCCGGATTACGAAAAGGTCCAGCAGATCTGGTATCAGGACGCTGCCTTTATGGCGGAGGTCGAGGACGCAGCGGGGGAGGGCGCGATGCTCTTTACGCTGCCGTATATGAAAAATTTTGAGAACGGCTCGCTCAACAATATGTGGGACTACACGCTGCTGCGCGGCCCGCTGCACAGCAGGACCCTCAAATTTACCTACGGTGCGGGCTACGGCACCCAAAATGATCTCTGGTACAAGGAGACCAGCGCGCTCGAGCCTGAGGCAATGATTGCCGAGCTGCGCGCACAGGGCATGACCGGCATCTATCTGGATCTGGACGGCTATGCCGTGGAGGACCAGCAGGCCACGCTGGCGGGGCTGACCGCCGCCGCAGGCTGTGCGCCGGGCGATGTCATCACAAGTGAGAGCGGGATGCTCTGCTATATCCCGCTCGGGCAGGAGTGACGGATGAAACTGCAAAAACTGACGGAAAAGCGATGGTTCTGGCCTGCCCTCTGTGCGGTGTCGGTCGTGTTCGGCTGGTGGTATCTCAGCATCACGACCTGCGCCCCGCTCGGCGGCGATGATGAGCTGATCAACCTGCAGAACTACTACTATATTACCCATACCTCCTTTGGGCAGAGTGTGCTGGATTACCTCGGCGATCTGTGGGTGCAGTTCACGCTGCAGAACGGGCGGTTCCGGCCGTTCTCCTCGCCGCCGGTGCGCGGGCTGACAAGCTGGTTTCTGGGGGATCTGGTCGGCTACCGCCTGTACATTCTGGCGTGGACCTACGCGGACATTGTGCTGACCGCATGGCTGGTCGGCAAGGCGTCCCGCAGCAAAAAGCTGGGCATCGCCTGCCTTTGCCTGCTGCCGATGATGTTCAGCGTCTGGCAGGACTCTACGGGCAACAGTCTGTATTCTTACGGTGCGCTGGTGCAAAGCACGCTGCTGCCCGCCCTTGTGGCAGGGCTGGCCGTGCTGCGCTGGCAGGACACCGGGCACAAGCGTTGGGCCGTGCTGGCAGGGTACTGCGCCTTCCAGTGCTGTGCCACCTTTGAGATCGGCTTTACCTATATCGTGCCGATTTTCGGCCTTGCGTGGCTGTACACCGATAAGGCGCGCGATGCGCTGCGGCTGACGGTGCCGGTGTTCCTCGGCGAGTGCGTGACGCTGGCCTTCAACATGGGGGCGCGGCTTGCCAACACGCTGCGGGCCGCAGGCATCCTTGCGGGTGATGTGCAGGGTATTGACGGCATATCGCCGAACTTTGACATTCCCGCGCTGCTGCGCACCTGGCTGATGCAGATGTCGGCGGGCTTCCCGCTCAACGCGATGCTGGCGGGCCGCGTCCGCCCGGGCAGCATCCATCCGGCGGATGTCCTCTACGGCGTTATGGTCGCAGGAGCCGCCGTGGCCGCGCTGGCCGCACTGGATACGCTGCCGAACAAAAAGCAGAACCTTTTGCTGTTCCTTACCGGCCTTGCCATGCTCTCCGCCCCGGCGCTGCTGATCGGACTTTCGCCCAAATACCAGCAGCCCGGTCAGGTGGACTGGCGGCATGGCTACATCCCCCAGACGGTCGAAAGCTACGGCGTCGGCCTGATGGCGCTGGCTGTGCTGGCCGCACTGCTGCGCTGGGCGTGCGGCAAGGCATGGTGGCCAAAGCGCCGCACTGTGCTGTATGTTTTGCTGGCTGTCTGCATGGCTGGCTCGGTCGTCTGGCAGCGCGCCGCGACCCGCTCGGCCTATGAGGCGGGCGGCCGTGCCTACACAGTGTTTGGCGAGGGTGTCGCCGCCGGTCTGGCCGATGCCGCCGGCACCGACACGCCGGTCGTGACCGATTTCATGATCTGGGGCGGCCATCCCGTGGCGGAAAACGCTTTCTTCCTGCGGTATCACGATCAGGACGCCGATGCTCATGCGCTGCAGGTCTGGCGTACCGAGGAGCACGCCGATGATGAGGCGGTCTACCGGCTGGGCTTTACGCTGGGGCAGGACAAGCACTACGATATTGCGTGGTGCGGTCTGGGCTATGGCGCAAACCCCGATGCGCTGACCGATGTGACGGTCTGCCTGCCCGCCGGTACAGCGCAGTATGCCGTGCTGTACTACACAACAGCGGACGGCGAGCAGAAGCGCACCGAGGTCTACCCCGCCAAGGAAGCCACGCTGCTCACGCTTACCGGCGAGACAATCTTGGCCGACAGCATCCGGCTGGAGTAATTTCTTTGCCTTCCCCTTTTGGGGGAAGGTGGCGCCGCAGCGCCGGATGAGGGGCGCGTGTGCCACAGCAACTCGTGAACGGTCTGCATCGGCAAGGCCGCCCCTCATCAGTCAGCGGTCAAGCCGCTGACAGCTTCCCCCGTGGGGGAAGCCATTACACACCAAGGAGGTGCCGCTTTGGCACAGAACAAAAAAGAACGGCTGTTGTGGGGGCTGGGGCTGCTGGGTACAGCGGTATTTGCCTTGCTGATGGTTTGGCTGCACTACCAACAGCTGATTTCCACCGGATACTATTACTCGGATATTCCGGCCCACATGGCGGGGCGTGCCATGGGCAACACAGGCTTTTCGCTGGTCACAATTTTGCTGCGGTTTGTATTTGGTATCGGAGGTAATCTGGGTACAGCGGTGTTTCTGGGCGCTGTCAACCTGCTGACACTGCTGATTTTTGCTTGGGCTATTCGTAAGGCTGTGCCGCAGGTATGCCCCGGTGGAGTGTTGCTTTGGTCGCTGGCTGCAAACCTATGCCAAGCGGTCTGGATGCCAAACGGCGGCTACTGGTACTTTGGTGCCATCACCGGCACGATCTACCACAACACTACCTACATTATGCTGCAACCGCTGGCGCTTATCTCGTTTTTCCTCTTCCTCTCGCTGGCAGAGCATCGCGGTCAGCTGCAATGGCGCAGATGGATGACGCTGACGATATTACTTACTGTGGCAACAGCCATTAAGCCTAGCTACCTTTTTGCCTTTGCTCCGGCTCTATTGGCGATGCTGATAGGTGATCTTATCTGCACCCGCGGCAAGGCTCTCAAGTGGGAAATCTGGCTTGGCTGCGCAGTGTTGCCGGGAATTCTACTCTGCATCGTTCAGGCAAAGGTGCTGTTTGCTGGTGGTGATAATTCCGGCATTGCACTGATCTTTACCACTAATTTTGATCCGGAAAAAGTGTTGTGGGGCGTTTTTAATTACAATGCCAAGCATGGTCTTGCGCGCTCACTGGTGTTTGTGGGGGCAGTGTTTTTGTTGCTGTTCCGGCAGTGGCGCAGTGCCTGTGCCTACAAGTTCAGTCTGCTGTTGTTCGCCGTTTCGCTGGCCGAGGGCATCTGCCTGACTGAGACTGGCAGCCGTATGTATGACGGTAACTTGTGGTGGGGTGCATTCATCTGCTATGATATCCTGCTGCTGGAATCATTGATTCAATTGCTGTGCTCTCTGCACAAAAAAATACGCACGCCGGTAGAGGCTGCTACATCGGTTTTGTGCTGCGGGACATTCGTTTGGCATGTCATCAGCGGTATCGTGTTCTTAGGGCTGATGTTGGCTGGGGTATCCTATGCGGTTATGATCGGCACCGAAAGCTACCTGCTGCAAGAAATGTGGGGCATAGTACTGTGACGAAAAGCAAGCAACAAAAGAATGCTATACTGACTATTGTCTGTTTGCTGGCGCTGGCGGTGTTCGGCGCGGCGATGGTCTGGCTGCATTACCAACAGCTGTGCAGCCCCGGCGGCGGCGATGACCCGTACACCTCCGATCTGGGGCAGCATCTGTACTTTGCGCAGCAGGGCATGATCTACTCCACCGTGTCGCTGCTCATCGGCCCGGCCTACAATGTCGCCGGGCACATCGGCATTGCCGTGCTGCTGGCGGTGTTCCATCTGGCGGCGGTCGCGGTGTTTGCGTGGGGGCTGCGGGCGGCCCTGCCGGAAAGTACCCGCCCGGTGCGGCTGCTCGTCAGCCTGGCGGTAAATCTGGCCACGGCGGTCTGGATGCCCCGGGGCGGCTACTGGTATCAGGGCACGGTGGGCGGCACGATCTACCATAACACGACCTACATCATGCTGGCCCCCTTTGCGCTGCTGACGATGCTGGCATTTTACCGCGTCTGGCCCACGGTGTGCGGCCGGCTGGATCTGCGCAGCTACGCGGTGTACACCGTGCTGCTGACGGTGGCCACCAGCTTTAAGGCCAACCTGATCTTTGCGTTTGCCCCGGCGCTGCTGGTGCTTCTGATTGCGGATTTTGTGCGCAGCCGTGCTAAAAATCTGAAAAACGAGATCCTTATGGGCTGCAGCGTTTTCCCCGGTGTGGCGCTCTGCTTTGTGCAGGCAAGGGTGCTGTTTGCGGCGGAGGATTCCGGCATCCGGCTTATCTTCACGGTGCCGTTTGACCATCACCGTATGCTGTGGGGCCCCTTCAACGAGGCCGGGGTGCTGGGGCTGGCCCGCTCCTTCGTCTTCGCGGCGGCTGTGGGGCTGCTGCTGGGCCGTGCGGCGTGGAAAAGCTTTCGCTACCGGTTCAGCCTGTTCACCTTTGCGGTCTCGATGGCCGAGGCCCTGCTGCTGGTCGAGAGCGGCGAGCGGCTCTACCACGCCAATCTCTGGTGGGGGCCGTTCATCTGCTTCTGGGCATTCTGGCTGGAATCGGTCAGCGTTTTCCTTGCGCAGTGCCGTGCCAAAGCACCGCGGTGGCGGCTGGTCCTCTGCGGGCTGGCGCTGGTCTGGCATCTGGCAAGCGGCGTCTGCTTCCTTGTCATGCTGCTGTGCGGCGTGTCCTACAATGTGCCGATCCTGACCTATAATTTGTGGTAAAAAAGAGCGTGCTGCTGGCGTCTCTGCTGGTAAGACAGTAAAATTCAGATTTCTTGGAACAGGCATGATTTAGGTCGTGCCTGTTCCTCTTTTAGCAGTTCATCCACGGGAATGTAGTCTACAAGGTCGTACTTGATATGTACCTTCTGTCTGCGCTTGCCGCTGGACTTGTCAGGCGCTTCCATATAGATCGCCTTAACAAGCTCTCCGATCCGCTTCTCAGCCTGTGCCAGCCGCTTTTAATACAGCCGCAGCAATTCCACGCTCTGTATATGAGGCTTTTGTTGCATTTCAGAATAGAAGTAAAACGGATTTTCAATGCTCTCCACACCAAAAACTTTTGTAGCCATTCGATACATTGCCTTGGCGTGAATGCGGTCATGCCAAATAAATCGACGAAGCACCTTGCGGAGAGACCAATCTTCTCCATAACTACCTGCGACGACTACATTTTCAAGAAAATCTCCCTTTGCTTCCAGTGCCTCAAATCCGCGTTTGCGGCACGCATAGATGCTTCCGTCATTGTCAGCATCAACATGAATCTCCGAAAAATAGTATTCGTTTACATTTTTCGTATGCGCATACATTTCATTAGCTGAGCGCGGGACTTTGCCGTAAAAGGTCTTGCGTTCGGGAGCAGCCGTTGCATTCTTATCGGGAACAGAATCATACAAGGCAAGAAAATCCTGCGCTGATTTCAGCGCAAGTGCCTTTAACTTTATATATTCTTCTGCTGTCAGCGGTGCTTTTTCACTTTCAAAAAGCACATCAGAGTCCGCGTCGCAGATCGCAAGCTCGGAAACCTTTTCTTCGATGATGACGATATCCATGCTTGTTACTGCTTTTTTGCCGCACCATTTGAGATAAGAGCATATTTCTGCTTGCATTTTCCGGACAGCGGCTTCCAATGTTTCTCCGCGGGTGTATGCACCTCCAAAATCCACCGCATAAAGCAAGGTGTCTCTGCCGTTATGCTCCCATACACAGTTGATCGTCATATGGTATCTCTCCAATCGTCTGCTTCATGATAATAATTGAGCCTGATCTAAAGGCTGATATTCCGTGACCACTTCGAGATGCGCCTTTGAATCGCCATTCAAAACGATGACGGCATACGTAGCAGGTCATTGTAGATCAGATCGTCAAACGTGCCCACTCGTTCGTGTGTACACACAGTATGACACAGCAATCATTCTATTTTCAATAGGCGCGACGGAAGTTATCGCCATTTAGCAACATTATTTTGTGCTAAAATCTGATTTTTCGATTCTAACAGTGTCAATCATACTCTGCATCGAAATACCTATCTATCAACTTTACAGTTTTGAGGGGTATTTTGCTTGACCGCAAATATACGCACTCCCCAGCGAACGGTATCCGCTATGCAGCGATTCGCTGTTTCACAAAAGAACCGCACAGAGGCGATAACTATTTCACCCTTTTCGCTATCCTTGCTTTTCAGCGCAAAAAACAGGTGATTCGCAACCCTTAGATGTACAAAAACAGGCAGCACCCAACCGACGTTGAGTGCCGCCCGTTTTGTTGTCCAATCCTGCTTGGCAGATGCCGATTTTGTAGTTTTCTCAAATTACTGTCTTATCGGCACATGGCATATGTTTGTCCGTTTTTTTGTGGATGCTCCAAACAGTTAAATATCCGCAGCGTTCCAAGCTCCCGACTTTTCACACTTTATCGAAAGTTTTGAAGTTACACATGAGTTTCAATACTGTCCCAATCCTTTGGCCTGAAGGACGTGCAGGAATGGTTAGGGCATCCTGATATAAAGATGACGGCAAATATTTACGGACATTTGGATACCAAAAGAAAGCAAGGCATTGCAGCAAATATGCAGCGACCTTTGCCTGCTGGATAAAATCGGTTAGAACTGGCCCTATTTTCACCGCAAAAAAGCAAAAAAATAAAACCGCCAAGTTCTTTCAAACTTAGCGGTTCCGCGTTGAAAAATTCAACTCACTGTTTGGTCCGAGTGGCGAGAGTCGAACTCACGGCCTCTTGAACCCCATTCAAGCGCGCTACCAAAACTGCGCTACACCCGGTCGAACGTGGGCTGCTGTCATCAACAGATATTATTATAACAGGCTTCTAAAGAAAGTCAAGCTTTTTTCTAAAAAATTTTGATTTTTTTCGTATTTTTTCTTTTTCAGTTTTCTTTTCATCGTTCTGCCATACTTTTTGCCTGCTGGCAGCAGCTCACCTGTTTATAGTGGCTGCGTTTTCATGCGATTAGTGCCTGCATCAGGCCTTTGTGTTCTCCTGCTGCAGCTGGCTCTGCGTTTTTTCGGGCAGCAGGTTCGTCATACTCTTCAGGCTGATGCCGATGGTGGAAAGATTATGCAGCATAGCCGAGGTTGCCGGCTGCAAAATGCCCAGTGCGCCCAGAATGATCAGGGCAGAGTTAAAGCTCAGCACAAAGCGATAGTTGCTCGCCACACGGCGCTGCATGGCGTTGGCAATGCTCTTGAGCTGCACCAACTCTTCCAAGCTATCGGCTTTGATGGTAATATCGGCAATTTCGCGTGCAATGGCTGCGCCAGAGTTGATGGCGATGCCAACATCGGCAGCAGACAAAGCCGGTGAATCGTTGATGCCGTCGCCGATCATGACAACGGTATGTCCTTCTGCCTTTGCTTTTTGGACATACTCTGCCTTATCTTCCGGCAGAACCTCCGAGAAATACTGATCAACGCCTACCTGGCGGGCAATCGCGGCTGCGGTGCGGTCACTGTCACCGGTCATCATCACAGTGTTGGTGACGCCGATGGCGCGCAGCTGGCGCAGCACATGGCGTGCTTCGGGGCGCAGCGGGTCCGCAATGCAGATAACGCCCACCAGCTGGCCGCAGGCACCCAGATACAGGTGCGAATATTCCGGTTCCAGATCGTCAAACTTCTGCTGTTCCGCAGCGGGAATGACGCACTTTTCATCCTCGAACACAAAGTGATGGCTGCCGATCACAACGCGCTCCCCGCGCACGCGGCTTGCAATGCCGTGGGCCACAATGTACTCTACCTCGGTATGCATCTCCTCGTGGGTAATGCCGCGCGCCTTGGCAGCACGCACCACGGCGTTTGCCATGGAATGCGGGAAGTGCTCTTCCAGGCAGGCGGCCAGCTTGAGAACTTCCTCCTCATCACACCCGGAGAACGGCACAACCTTGACCACTTTAGGACTTGCATGGGTCAGGGTACCGGTCTTATCAAACACAATAGTATCCGCCTTGGACAGGGCTTCCAGATACTTGCCTCCCTTGACGGTGATATGGTAGGAACCGCATTCACGCATAGCCGACAGCACGGCCAGCGGCATGGAAAGTTTAAGTGCGCAAGAGAAATCGACCATCAGAATTGAGATTGCGCGGGTTACGTTGCGGGTGAGCGCATAGGTCACGACCGTACCAGCCAGACACCACGGCACCAGGCGATCCGCCAGCTCCAGGGCATGGTTTTCCGTGCCGGACTTGAGCTTTTCGGACTCTTCGATCATAGATACGATCTTATCGTAACGGCTGGCACCATCCACGGCGTTTGCAGCAAAAACGCATTCGCCTTCCTCAACAACAGTACCTGCATAAACTGTTGCACCCGCAATCTTGCGTACCGGCATCGACTCACCGGTCAGGGCCGCCTGGTTGACCATGGCTTCGCCCTCGATCACGGTGCCATCCAGCGGCACCATGTTGCCAGAACGCACAATGATCTCGTCCCCCGCCTTGACCTTGGTGATGGGCATCAGAACTTCGGTCCCCTGACTGCGCACCCAAACACGGTCAACGTTCAGGGACATGCTGCGAGCCAGATCATCCAGGCTCTTTTTGCGTGTCCATTCTTCCAGCAAAGCGCCCACATTGAGCAGGAACATAACGGAACCGGCGGTATTAAAGTCACTGCGCAGCAACGATACACCGATAGAAAGTGCATCCAGCACTTCCACTTCCAGCTTGCGATGCCACAGGCAGACCAAACCACGACGGATAAATTCAATTGCTTTGAACACCGTGATAACAGCCTGCACCGGAGCAGGCAGAAATAGCTTGCGGAACGCACGGAACACCACCAAGTTGACAAAACGTTCCTGGTATTCCTGGTTGATCTTACGGCTGTCAGCCGAAGTAACCAGTGAATCCAGTTCCGGGTTATCAAACTTATAATGGCTCAGCACCGTTACTGCACCCGCACGGCTGCCCTTATATTTGATCAGAACATCGCCGGTGCGTTCATACACTTTGGCATGTTCAATGACTTCCGAATGGTTCAGGTATGCTTCCAAAACATCTGCACGGTGCAGGGTCATACGCACGGCATTTACATGCACACGCATACGGCCGCGGCTTTCATGTAAAATTGTACATTTCATAGTTGTATTTCCTTATTCAGCTTTCCCAACTGCCAATTCTGGCACAGCGATAAAGGCATCATCCGTTCAGCCGCTGTGCCCCACCACATAAAAAGGGCCGCCTGCAGGCGGCCCAAAAGAAGCAATTATTCTGCGGCGCTTTCAGCAGCGTCATCAGCGATAACTTCCTGTTCAGCTGCGGCTGCGCGGGCTTCGTTGATGGCCTTTGCATCTGCCAGAATGTCGCCAGCCTCTTCCTGAACGCGGCTGACCGTCTCCATAGTGCAGTCTTTCATACGCAGAACGGCTGCGGTGGTCTGGGTATAGACCTTCTTAGCGTCCTTGCTGGCCAGGATTTTGAAACCAGCGGAGCCAAACAGCATACCACCAACAAAAATTGCTACCTTCTTTACGTTCACCATAATACGTTGAACTCCTCTCTATTGATTCGACATTCCCAGGGGGTGCAAGCTGCTGCATACATCCCCTGGCTGCAATTGGCGATGTTTCACAAGATTAACTTCTTGCAAAAATCCTTATTCGCAAGTATAACGTATTTTACACTTTTTACAAGTGCATTTTGGATAAAAAATGTGCCGTCTGGTTTTATTTTTGAAAATTCTATGTTCCACGTTCCACCATTTCGCCCAGTTTCAGCCCACCGCTGCTGTGCATTTTGCTGCGCTGTAATTCCACATCAGGCAATCGTTTTTTCTTCCGGCAGCTGGTCGGTGCGCACGCGGCGGCATTCCCGCGGGGTAATGCCTTTTTCGCGCTTAAACATTGCCGCAAAACGGCTGGGGCTGTCGTACCCAACCCGCTGTGCGATCTCCAAAATGCTCAAATCCGTTGTGAAAAGCAGCTGTTCCGCATGCTGCACACGGCAGCGGCGCAGGTAAGTATTGATTGGCAAGCCGTACACCTGTTTGAACGCCCCTTTCAGCGAAGTAAGAGAGATATGATACCGCTGCGCCAGTTCCGCCTGGGTTACGCGGCTATCGAGATGTTCCACCAGATACTGGTGCACCTGCTGCACACACTCGGCCTGTTCTTTGTACAGATAGGCCGAAGCTGTGGACATGGTTTCCGGTTCATTCACTTTCTGGCTGCGGCTCATTTTCTTCCACCTCCGTTTCGGCAAAGAGCGCACCAAAATGTTCCCTGTAATCCCGGTCAGGAAGCGCTGCAATCAACGCCAGCGCCGCATTGCGCCGTTCATCTGCACTGACCGGGAACGGATATTCCGGCATAGCGGCAAGGGTTGCATCCAGCAAGCGGCGGTAGTAGTTTACGGTAAACACACCGCGGTCCGTCAGATAAATTTTGCCATAGTGCCGTTTTACCACCATACCGTCCCGCATGAGAATGTTCAGGATATGCACAACCGAGGGTTTGGTAACCCTCAGTGCACTGGCAATCTGACGGGAAGATACATCCGGGGTTGCTGCAGCTGCATTGCTGATTGCAAACAGATATCGCAGGTGGGCATCGCTCAATGCCATGTTCATCACTCCATATCAAGCAGCCCGCACCATAGTGCAGCTGATAAAAAATGTGGCGGAAATCATCTGGGAGATGCAAAGTTTAATTATTGCATGGAACATCTTCCAGTTATCCCCGCTGTTGTGAAATTTGATGAAATGAAAAGTCATACAAATCAAAATATTGAAAAAGATGAATTTCATCGAAAGTAAAAAGTGACCGTGAACTGTTAAAATGCTCACGGTCATTAAAAGAAAGAAGGTCTTATATGTTTCGAAAATTATACAATAAATTTATAAACATGATTGTTGAAAGAACAAAACAATCTATGTATGAAAATATGAAAAATGACTATGATAAGTTGTTGATTAAGGATTAACCACGCATATATTATAAAATAACATTGAAAAATCTGAGAGTTTTATATAGCTTTTTTCATAGTCGATGATCTCTCCATCAGCCAATGTTTTTACACTTTCTTGTTCTAATTCTTGGAATAATGGATTTTCCTTGATGTGATTATAAATTTCCTGTTGAATATAATACTTTCCAAATGGAATTTCTATTAAGCCTAATCGTAACAAATTATCTATAGAGGTAGCACATTGTTTAATAGAGAAGTCTTTTATCCACGTACA
>OLPU01002139.1_pt1 | contig 13530 bp, 8 predicted proteins | sample 1673111 | NCBI WGS metagenome assembly OLPU01 (sample SAMEA3136755, study PRJEB25190) | human gut metagenome | reverse complement strand
CAGCAGTTGCAGCAGCATCCATGAGAGGAAAATCCTATCTGCAGATCGGTTCTGTTACAATGGGTATCGGCGGATCTATCATTGATTCCGATTTCATCGAATCCTATCTTGGAATGCGTGTTGAATCCGTTGATGAGGTAGAAATCATCCGTCGTATGACAGAAGGTATCTACGATCACGCAGAATTCGAAAAAGCTCTCAAATGGGCTAAAGAAACATGTAAGATCGGCTGGGATAAAAACCCAGAAGAACTGCAGTTCTCTCCAGAAAAGAAAGAAGAGCAGTTTGAATTTGTAGTTAAGATGGCAGTTATCATCAAAGAGCTGATGAACGGCTGCGATAACCTTGACCCGGCATTCTCCGAAGAAGCAATCGGACACAACGCTCTGGCAGCTGGTTTCCAGGGACAGAGACAGTGGACAGACTTCTATCCAAACGGTGACTTCGCAGAAGCTATGCTGAACACATCCTTCGACTGGAACGGAGCTCGTGAGCCATACATCCTCGCTACAGAGAATGACGTTCTCAACGGTCTTGGAATGATGTTCATGAAACTTCTTACAAACAGAGCTCAGATCTTCGCTGACGTTCGTACATACTGGAGCCCGGAGGCTGTTAAGAAAGCTACAGGATATGACCTTGAAGGCGTAGCTAAAGAAGCTGGCGGATTCCTTCACCTGATCAACTCCGGTGCTGCATGCCTCGACGCTAACGGCGAAGCAAAAGACGAAAACGGCAATGCTGTTATGAAACAGTGGTGGGATATCACAGAAGAAGACCAGAAAGCAATCATGGATAACACAGAATGGTGTATGGCCGACAACGGATACTTCCGTGGAGGCGGATACTCCAGCCGTTATGAAACAAAAGCTCAGATGCCTGCAACAATGATCCGTCTGAACCTTGTAAAAGGACTTGGACCGGTTCTGCAGATCGCTGAAGGATGGACAGTAGCTCTTCCGGCAGAAGTATCTGACAAACTCTGGAAACGTACAGACTACACATGGCCATGTACATGGTTCGCTCCAAGATGCGATGGCAAAGAGGGACCGTTCAAGACAGCTTATGATGTAATGAACAACTGGGGAGCTAACCACGGTGCAATCTCCTACGGACACATCGGTGCAGATCTTATCACAATGTGCTCTATGCTGAGAATCCCGGTATCTATGCACAATGTTCCTGAGAAAGATATCTATCGCCCGGCAGCATGGAATGCATTCGGCATGGACAAAGAAGGCGCAGACTTCAGAGCATGCAAGAACTACGGACCACTTTATAAATAATAAGGTAAAACAATTATAATTAATAAGTAAATAACATGATAAAACCTCAATGCCCGTCTCTCCTTTTTCGGAGAGGCGGGTATTTACGTTACTGTTTACATTTTCCGGATAAATAGATATAATAAAATTCAATACATAAAGATATCATGAAGTGTTTGAATGCAGATCGCGAAGCGACTGCGTTCATGAGCAAGTAGTGAAGCGGATTGCGAATGTCCGCTTTACTTTATATCACTTTATCAGAAAAGGAGGAACAGATTTGAAGAAAAGAAGAACTGCCGGAAAGCGGACTTTTTCTCTGCTCCTTGCGCTTGCTGTGACAATATCTTCTGTGCCTGTTTCTGCAGGTGAGTTGTTTGCTTCCGGTGCAGAAGAGGTGCAGTTGCCCATAGAGAATGAAGAGGATGCATTTGATGTCCCCATAGCAGAGGATGAATTTAATATCACAGAGGAAACCTTTACTGCAGATGACAGTGAAGATAAATTTCAGGATGCAGAAGAGGATGTAACTGGAGATACTGATGAAATCCGGTATATCAAAGGACGGCCTCTCACAGAGGAAGAGAGGGAGGAACAGCTGGATCCGATCAGAAGCCTGACAGAACTGGATCCCGGTCCTCAGGTAGACAGTGACTTAAGCTCTGTACCTGCGGCATATGGAATGAGATCATCAGCTTTTCCATCGTTTTATGATTCCAGAAAGTATGGCTATATTACATCAGTAAAAAATCAGCACCCTTTTGGAACCTGTTGGGCTTTTGGCATGGCTTCTCTTCTGGAGTCTTCTCTGCTGGCCCAGGGAAAGGGAAACTATGATCTGTCAGAAGAACATTTATCCTATTTTTTTTCCAACAGACAGAATGATCCCTTGGGAAATACTCCCTATGACCAGAATGGGGTAGCCGGAGATTATCATAAAATTGGGGGAAATGATTATCTGGCAGCATTATTTCTTTCTACCTGGTCCGGAATGACCACAGAGGAGGATGTGCCGCTGCCTACAGATGATACCCATACCCAGGATCTGTCAGAGGTCATCCCGGATATTAAAGCATATAACAGTGTGGTACATCTGAAAAATGCCAGCTTTTCTGACTATTCTCAGGAGAGAATGAAGGAAATGATCACCCGGGACCAGGCAGTGTCTATTATGTTTGATATGTCTACCTCCTATTACAACCCGGATACAGGAGCCTATTGTTATCCTGTCAGAGATAATCCTGTCAGATACATTAATCATATTGTAACTGTAGTTGGATGGGATGACAATTATTCCAAGGCGAATTTTAAGACTTCCTCCAAGGTTACACAGGATGGTGCCTGGATCGTCAAAAACAGCTGGGGCACGGATTGGGGAGAGGATGGTTATTTTTATCTCTCTTACCAGGATCAGAACATTAGTAATCTGGTTACTGCAGAGGCGGTTACTGTAAATGATGAAAAATATCCCAATAATTATTTCTACGATGGCTCTTCTGCAATTTCCAAGGCCGGTATTAAGACCGGGCAGTCTGTAGCAGCTGTTTTTGAAGCCAAAGCAGCTCCGGAGAAAGATGAGGCACTGGGGGAAGTTAATGTAGTGACCATGAGTGATGATGCGGTTTACCGGATTCAGGTGTATACCAATCTGACAGATCCTTCAGATCCTTTCAGTGGAACTCTTGCATATTCTGCTCCGGTTACTTACACCCAGGATCTTGCAGGCGTGCAGACAGTGGAGGTTCCGGAAGTGGTTCTTATGCCGGGCTCTTCTTATGCAGTAGTATTGACAAATGCCGGTTCCAAAACAATTCAGTTTGGTGTGGAGAACAGTACCCGGTATAAGAATACCAATGGCTCTGTATGGTTTACCTCTACAGCCGGAGTGGCAGAGAACCAGACCTTTTTCAAGGGGGCATCTGCCAGCGCTGAGTGGAAGGATGTGGCATCTTCAGGCTATAGCTTTAGGATCAAGGCGCATACCAGAACTCTGAATACCAAAAGTACGCTGGATACCCCGGCATTTACTGCAAAGGCAAACAATAATGGATATAATCAGATTACCTGGAAGAAGGTGACCGGTGCCCAGGGGTATAACATCTATCGCCAGGCAGCGTCCGGAGGGAAATGGACAAAGCTGGCAACAGTAAAGGGAACGGTTCTGAAGTATCAGGATAAAAAGATAACAGCCAATGCTTCTTACCGCTATACAGTGCGGGCATGGTACAAATCCAGCACCAGAACCTATATGAGTGCGTATACTCCGGGAGAGGTTATAAAGGCAGCTCCTGCACTGCAGAAGGTATCTTCTGTAAAAAAAGAGAAAAATGGAATCCGTATTCGCTGGAAGGCGCAGAAAAACTGTGACGGATATCGGATATACAGAAAGAAGAAGGGCGAAAAATACAAATTACTTGCGACAATTTCTAAAGGAACTTCTGCTTCTTATCTGGACAAGAAAGCCCAAAAAGGTGTATTATATTCCTATGCAGTAAAAGCATATGTAAAGGAACCCTATGGCAAGGTATACAGCAGGTATACGGGATCATCGTATATAAAGCGCTGAAGGATGAAAATTGAAGGAAATAATCATGAGGAAAAAGACAAGGAAGAAAACATGGAGAACACTTTTGGGGTTTTTGCTATGTATATTTACCATGACAGTATGTGTATGGGCAGATGAGGGTACCAGCCAGAATCCGGATTATGTGACTGATTATTACATGGTTGTGGAGAGCCCGGAGGGAGGAATTGATATCTATTCAGAGGCAGATCCTCAGAGCACAAAGCTGAATGGTGAACTTATCCCTAATGGGATAGCAATCCGAATCCAGGGAGAGAAAACCGGAACAGATAATAAAAAATGGGGATATACCCAGTATCATGGAATGAATGGCTATGTACCTATGGATAACCTGGATCCTGTGTCCCGGTCTGAGGCTGTAAAATCAGAATATAAGGTACTTGGCGGACAGGATGCAGATTTTGATGTAAAGATAAACAGCCAGGATAAAGCTGCTGTACTCTATAACGGACCTGGAGAAAAGTTTGGAGAGGTGTCAGGCACAGGAGAAATTGCAAATGGTACGTCTGTCCATATTTCCCAGTATGTAGAGAGCGAAGATGGCAGTAGCTGGGGAAAGACATCCATAGATGACAAAGAGGGAAGCAGTACAGAGGGATGGCTGAATCTGGATAAGGATACAGATTATAAGCCGGCAGCTTCTGTTGATATGACGACTATACCGGAAGCAGCTTCTGCTGAGAACGGAGCTGCTACACCGGAAGCAACTCCTACAGCAAAGGTAACTCCAACAGTAGAACCAACCCCAACAGCAGAGGCGACTCCTACAGTAGAAGCAACTCCGACAGTAGAAGCAACCCCAACGGCGGAGGCAACCCCCACAGTAGAAGTAACCCCCACAGTAGAAGCAACCCCAACTACAGAAGCAACCCCCACTGTGGATGTGACTCCGACTACAGAAGCAACCCCCACTGTGGAGGCAACCCCGACAACAGAGGCGGCTCCCACAGAAAAGGCAGAGAAAGCATCTTCCGGGAATATAAGCGCTTCCCAGGGTGGAAATGTTGCCGGAATTTGTATCAGTATTGCAGGGGCGGTTTTCCTTGCAGGATTATTGTTTTACTTCCTGAAAAAGAAAAAATAATGCAACATAAAAAGAACAGTGCACATTGTGTGCAGCTGTTCTTTTTTTAGGAAAATGTGTGTGTATGTGTATAATTGAGACAGTTCAGAGGAGCACTCCGATTGCCTGGAGTATTGATCATTAAGTAAGAAGTGTTTGTTATTCAGAATTATTTATTGATAACAACACCTTTCTGAAGCATAATATTTGCGTACAGAGCTTTCTCACCGGTAGAGATGATGCAGTATGCTGTCTTTGCCTGCTCGTAGAATTCAAAACGTTCAATATTTCCGATTGCTTTTGCACCGCGGTCATCATGTTTTGCTACGATTTCTTTGTAAGTATCCCAGATTGGTGTTTCTACAGTATCTCCAGGCATAACTTCCATAAGATTTGCAGGTTTCTCTACATAAGTATCCAGTGGGAAGAGCTGAAGGATGGCATCCAGGAGCTCCGGCACGCCATGTCCGTCACAGCGGATTGTAATTGCATTCTTGCCCATAGATTCTACAGGAAAGTTGCCGTCTGCGATGACAAGACGATCACTATGTCCCATTTCACATAATACTTTTAATAATTCTGGTGATAAAATTTCAGGAATACCTTTTAACATAATTTTTCCCCTTTCAACAATACATTCATAGTTACTGCGTTGTTATATGTTGTCTGCATATAACAACACAGTACACGCTTATTACTACTCATCAGTTTACAGGCTTCGGGCAGATTATTCAAGGCAATATTTTCCGTAAAATGTTTATTTTTTTATGCTGATCAGGAATTGTTAATATTTACAGATGATATCTGTGAAATATTTTGTGGAATGAGCAAAGTTTGCTAAAAAACGCTAAAAACCAGATACATAAAATTGTAAAAATCGTCAAAATATGGTATGATATTTTACATGTAATGAACTATGAGATACCATATGCATGATTTATGAACGGCATATGGCAAATGTTTGCGGGATAACGATATTATGGGGGAAGATATAATTCTATGTACAAAATTTTATTGGTGGATGATGAAATCCTTGTCAGGGATGCCATCAGGGAGAACATTGACTGGGGAAAGCTGGATTGTGAACTGATAGGAGACTGTGAGAACGGTAAACAGGCTGTGGAGTTTGTAAAAACACATGAGGTAGATATTGTTCTCACAGATATTCTTATGCCTTATATGGATGGAATGGAACTGAGCCATTTTCTCCATGATAATTATCCGGATGTTCTGATCGTGATCTTCAGCGGTTTCGGTGAGTTCGAGTATGCAAAAAAAGCAATACAGTATAATGTAAGCGAATATATGCTGAAGCCGGTTACTGCAATGGAGCTTACCAAGGTTATTGAAAATATGAAGGAAAAACTGGATTCCAGGAAAAAGGAACAGAGGAAGATGGAGTCTCTGACTCAGGTTTCCCAGGATTATCATAAGAATGCAAATGTAATCCGTTCTAAGGCGCTGGACTGTCTGGTGAAATGTACCAGAGAAGTACAGGTCAGCCTGGATGAGCTGGAGAGAATGGGAATTACTTTCCAGGCTGCCAGCTACAGAGTGGCAGTGTTTGATATAGATACGTATTCGGAAATGTACCAGATGGATATGGATAAGCAGCAGGAGAGTGCACTTATGGCTTTTGTGCTGTTTAATGTAGGTGATGAGATTGTGGTACAGGAGAAGGCGGGAGTGGTATACCAGGAGGGAAACAACCGTGTGTGTATCATCTTTGCCGGAAACAGGACAAAGGAATTTTCTGAGAACATCCACAGAATCTGCCATGAAATCCAGAAGAAGGTAAAGGAGGTAATCGGGCTTGAGACCTCCATTGGAATCGGAAGCTGGGTGCGGTCACCTTATGAGCTGATCTATTCCTACAGGCTGGCTGCCAAAGCCATTGATTACCGTTATCTTTTGGGTGGAAATCTGCTTTTTGATATGGAAGAGAAAAAAACAGACAATTCTATTTTCCTGATAAATGATCTGGAAACACTTACAGAGGCAATCAAGTCCGGAGACCGAAGGCTTATGGAAGAAACACTGGGACAGATTGAGACAGAGATCAAATCAGCATTAGTGGAAAAAAGTTATGCCTGCATTTATCTGCAGCAGGTGATCCGTGCAATTGGAAATACCTGTCAGTCTCTCAGTGAGGAGCCGGAAAAGATTATAGCCCAGAGAGAGGCTCTTTTGAAAGCAGTTACAGAGCAGAGAATGTTCTCTCAGGCAGCGGCCCTGGTGGAGAAGTATGCACAGGAGGTATTTGACGAACTGCAGGAGCTGAACAGCTCCAGCGGACAGAGACAGGGAATGCTGGCAATGGATTATATACAGAAAAATTATATGGATCCGTGCCTGAGCCTGAACAGTATCTGTTCTTATCTGAATATCAGCACCAGCTATTTCAGTACCATATTTAAGGAAATGACAGGAGAGACTTTTATTGAAGTGCTGACCAGGGTCAGGATGGAGAAAGCCAAGGAACTTCTGGAGAATACCACTATGAAAAATTATGAGATCGCAGAAAAGGTAGGCTTCTCAGACCCTCATTATTTTGGAATTTCCTTTAAAAAGATAACAGGGAAAACACCTACTGAATATGCAAGGGAGAAACGCCGATGAAGAAAAAAGGAATAGCTGCAAGGCTTCCTGTGAAATTTAAGAGTATCCAGAGCTCAATATTCTGTGCAGTTTCAATTCTGGTGTTAAGTGCAGTGCTGGCAGTGACTGTTGTTTCTCTGAGATATACCAATTCCTCCATTTATGAGAACTCCGTTATGTATACACAGACAATTATCGGGCAACTGAATCAGAATATAGATTCCTATATCAGCTATATGGATAATATTGCGTCCCTGGTAGCTGGAAGCGGAGATGCCTATAAATATCTGTACAGTGAAAGCGGAATAGATGCTCTCTCTCTGAAGGAATATAATCAGTGCAGACAGCGTCTGACAGAACAGTTTAAGACCATACTGAAGGGTAGGTCTGACATCCGCAATATCGGAATTGTGCGCAGAGAAAATGAAAGTTCATCCCTGTTTAATAACGGGATGTCTACCCGTAATCAGAACCTGAAGCTTGATACTCAGCACTGGTATGCAGATGCTGTGGGAAAATATGATCATTATAACCTGACCTCTTCCCATGTGCAGAATGTGATCAGTGGGGAGCGCCCCTGGGTAATCACTCTCAGCCGAGGAATCCGTAATTATACAGGAGAAGGAGACAGTGATGGAGTAGTTTTTATTGACTTGAACTACAGTGCCATCAGTGAGTTGTGTACGCAGAACAGTGTGGGAACCAAAGGCTATGTGTTTATTCTGGACCAGGATGGGAATATTGTGTATCATCCACAGCAGCAACAGCTTTATAATGAACTGCAGACGGAAAATATTTCCCTGATTATGAATGCCAAAACAGATGTGGTTACAGCAGGAAAGGGTGATGATGAGAAAATATATGCTCTGTCCCATTCTGAGACAACCGGATGGACCATTGTAGGCTGTATGAATATGTCTGAGCTTTTGAAAAACAGCAGAAAAGCCAGAAGCATTTATGTGCTGGTAGCTCTGGGACTGATCGCAGTAGCCCTGGTGATTTCCAGCGAGATTGCCAGAAATATTACCTTCCCGATCCAGAAGCTCCGCGATTCTATGAAAAGAGTGCAGAAGGGAGATTTTTCTGCAGCGGAAATTGAGGTGTATTCGGACAATGAGATCGGAAGCCTGACTCGGTCTTTTAATGTGATGACACACAAGATCCAGGATCTGATGGCTCAGAACATTCAGGAGCAGGAGCAGAAACGAAAAATTGAACTGAAAGCACTTCAGTCCCAGATCAATCCTCATTTCTTATATAATACACTGGATTCTATTATCTGGATGGCAGAAGGAAAAAAGAATGAAGAGGTAGTACTTATGACTGCTTCTCTGGCGCGGCTTCTCAGGCAAAGTATCAGTATTGAAAATGAACTGGTGACCATTGGGCAGGAAGTCGAGTATGTAAGAAGTTATCTTACGATTCAGAAAATGCGATATAAGGATAAGCTGGAATTTGAGATCAATGTGGATCCACGGATCACCCATGCACAGATCATCCGTCTGGTGCTGCAGCCCATTGTGGAGAATGCTATTTATCATGGCCTGAAATACAAAGAGAGCAAGGGAATGCTCAAGGTTCATGGCTATGAACTGGGAGAACGGATTATTATTGATATTACAGATGACGGCGTAGGCATGGATGAGGAAACACTGAAGCATATCTATGATAAGCATAAGGTCAATTACCACTCAAACGGAGTGGGAGTATACAATGTACAGCAGCGTCTGGTCCTTTATTATGGAAAGGAATATGGAATTATCTATCACAGTGAAAAAGGTAAGGGAACTACAGCTACTGTTGTGATCCCAAAAAAGCAGGAGGATGTCCATGAGAAAATATAGAAAAGTGATTATCATTATAATAATCCTTATGGCTGCACTTCTGGTGGCTGTGACAGGGCTGATGTCTCCCGGAGTGACGCAAACCAGAGAGTGTTCTCTGATCTATATTCCAAAGATTAAGGATGATACCAATGATTTCTGGTCATCATTGATTTCCGGATGTAAAATGGCTGCAGAGGAATATGGCTCAAAGCTGGAGATTATGGCACCGGACAAAGAGGAAAATATTGAAGAACAGAATCGTCTGCTTAAGGCAGCCATTGAAAAGGAACCGGATGCCATCCTGTTCTCTCCTTCCAGTATGAGTGCGTCAGATAAACTGCTGAAAAAGGCAAAGGAAAAGGGAATCCGCATTACCTATATTGACTCTTATACAGAGGAAGAGCTTCAGGATCTTACTGTTGCCACAGATAATGTGGAGGCAGGCAGACGTCTGGGGGAATATGCCAGAACCTTGCTGGATAAGGATTCCAGACTTGCCATAGTCAGCCATGTAAAAGGGGTTTCTACTGCAGTGGAAAGAGAACAGGGCTTCAGAGAGGGCCTGGGGGATTATGCAAAAAATATTGTAGAGGTGGTTTACTGTAACTCCCTTTTTGAAAAATCCTATGAGCTGACCAATGAATTGATGAAGAAATATCCAGATTTGGAAATGATCGCAGGAATGAATGAATATTCTGCTGTAGGCGTGGGACGTGCAGTCAGTGATGCAGGGGCAAAGGACAGGATTGCAGTAGTCGGTGTGGATTGCTCCCAAGAGGCCATTAATCTGATGGAAATGGGAGTTTACAAGGGGATTATTGTTCAGAAGGCTTTCCGTATGGGATATATGGGAGTAGAGGAGACAATCCATATGCTGAACGGAGACTCTGTGGCGAAAAATATTGATTCCGGCTGTGAACTGGTGACACCGGACAATATGTATGACAGTGATATTGAGCGGCTGATCTTCCCTTTTTACTAAAAAACTTCTTATTATAATAGCAGACAAATGTAAAAGTAAATGGTTATTATGTTACAGAAAAGGTTAAATATTTCCTATGCACAGACAGGAAATATTTAACCTTTTTTTGGAAGATATTCCATTACAATTATCCTGGTATTAAGGTAAGATAGACTCAACAACAAGAGAGATAAAATGTAAGGAGGGTGTATAACTTGGAAAAGTTGAAACAAAATCCAGTGGTTAAGAAGCTTGGACTGAACAGAATCCTACTTGTCTGTATTCTGATTCTTATGTTCATTGTTTTCAAAGTAGTTCTGGGAAGTAAATTCCCTGTGGCTGACAGTATTAAATCTACTTTGAACTATGTATACTTCCTTGGCTTCCTGTCACTTGGAGTAACATTCGTAATTGCAACCGGAGGAATTGATTTCTCCATTGGACCGGTAATGTTCTGTTGTGCCCTGATCTCAGGATACTGCATGACAGCTTACCATGTACCATGTGCCCTGGCAATGGTGATCTGTGTGCTGATCGGATTTGCCTTTGGTATGTTTAATGGTTTTATGGTATCTTACATGTCAGTTCCGGCGTTTATTATTTCCATGGCGTCTATGAACATTGCAAAAGGTCTTGCATCTGTATTTACCAAAACTCAGTCTGTAAGCTGGCCACAGTCTTCAGATCCTGTAAATGGATGGTTCAGAAATATCATTTCTTACAAGGGCTTCCCTGTAGGACTTGTAATTTTCCTGATTGCAGCTGTGCTTTGCGGTATTATTCTTTACAACACAAAACCGGGACGTTATATCCTTTGTCTTGGTTCTAACAGTGAAGCGGTTCGCCTTTCCGGTGTTAATACCAGAAAATGGCAGATGCTTGCTTATGTAATCTGCGGTGTTCTGGTTGGAATCGCAGGACTGTTCTTCGTAGGAGCTTATACAACTGTTCAGCCTGGATACGGCGACCAGTACAACAACGAAGCAATTGCAGGTTGTGTAATGGGTGGTACTTCCATGGTTGGTGGACTTGCTTCTATCGGCGGTACAGTAATCGGTGTGTTTATCATCTCACTTCTTCAGCAGGGAATCATGGCATTTGGCCTTGGTAAAGGACAGCAGATGATCATCACAGGTCTCATTGTAATCGCAGCAGTTTACGTCGACGTATCTGCAAGACGCAGAAAGAACTGATCGGAAGGGAGGATGTAACAATGGGTGAAGTTATTTTAACTATGAAGGACATTGATAAGTCCTTTCCTGGAGTTCATGCCCTTGATCACGTTAATTTCGAGGTGAAACGCGGCGAAGTACATGCACTTATGGGAGAAAACGGTGCCGGTAAATCTACACTGATGAAGGTCCTTACCGGTATTTATCAGAAAGATTCAGGTAGTATTACATATAAGGGTAAGGAAACAGAGTTCCACAGTACCAGAGAAGCACAGGATGCAGGTGTTGTAATCGTGCATCAGGAGTTGAACATGGTAGGTGACCTGACAGTTGCCCAGAATATTTTCATCGGACGTGAACCAAAGAAGGGATTACGTATTGATGACAAGAAAATGATCGAAGATTCCAAGAAGCTTTTCAAGGATCTGAATATTGAAATCAATCCAAGAGAAAAGATGAAAAACCTTACAGTAGGTAAGCAGCAGATGTGCGAGATTGCCAAGGCAATTTCCCATAAAGCGGAGGTTATTGTTTTCGATGAGCCTTCCGCTGCACTGACAGAGAAGGAAATCGCTGATTTATTTGAGATTATCCGTGACCTGCGTAAGAAAAATTTGGGAATTGTTTATATCTCACATCGTATGGATGAGATCAAGGTGATCACAGACCGTGTAACAGTCATGCGAGACGGTGGTTATGTGGGAACACTGGTTACAGCAGAAAGTACAAAAGAAGATATCATCAACATGATGGTTGGTCGTGTTATTTACGAAGATCCGAAGGAACACAGCATGGTTGCACCGGATGCACCGGTTGTTCTGAAAGTAGAACATCTGAATGCAGGTAAGATGGTTCAGGATGTAAGCTTTGAGCTTCGTAAAGGAGAAATCCTTGGCTTCTCAGGACTGATGGGTGCAGGACGTACAGAGACTGCCAGAGCATTATTCGGAGCTGACCCGAAACAGAGTGGAAAGATTTCCATTATGGGCAAGGACGGACAGCTTCATGAGGTTACCATCAACAGTCCACAGGATGCAGTTAAATATGGTATCGGTTATCTGTCAGAGGACAGAAGAAGATATGGTTGTGTTGTACAGAAATCTGTAACAGAGAATACGACACTGGCAACTATGGAAGAATTTACCAGTGGTTTTTTGATCAATAAGGCGAAAGAAAAAGAAGTTGCAGCGAGATATGTAAAAGAACTGGCAACTAAAACTCCAAGCTGCGATCAGCTGGTAGTCAATCTTTCTGGTGGTAACCAGCAGAAGGTGGTTATCGCAAAATGGCTGACACGAGACAGTGAGATCCTTATTTTCGATGAGCCCACCAGAGGTATCGACGTTGGTGCCAAAAATGAAATTTACAAATTAATGAACAAACTGGCTGCAGAAGGTAAATCCATTATCATGATTTCTTCTGAAATGACAGAAGTTCTCCGAATGAGTGACCGAATCATCATCATGTGTGAAGGTAAAGTAACCGGAAATATTGATATTTCCGAAGCTACACAGGAACACATTATGAGTAAGGCTACACGAAATATTGATTAAGGAGGAAAGTCATGACTAAGAAGAAAAAAAGTATTTTAAGTGATCAGAGATTTATTGTATTGCTGGTTATCATTGTACTGGCTGCATTCTTCTCTTTCAGAAGTGCTGAGTTCAGAAAATACACTACACTTCTCAGTATGCTGGATTTCTCATACTATGACCTTCTGATGGCAATCGGTGTTACATTCCCGCTTATTACCGGAGGTGTAGACCTGTCAATTGGTACTGGTATGGTATGTTACGCATTGATTTCAGGATCTCTGATAAGAAATAACAACCTTCCGGTTGCAGCAGCAATGTTACTTTGCATTGTACTTGGACTTATTGTAGGAGCAGCAAATGGTGTGCTGATCGGTGTTATGAACCTGCCTCCATTCCTTGCTACCCTTTGTACCTGTATGATTACCCGTGGTGCTGGTTCTCTTTGCAGTGCTACACCATGGCCGGCATTATCACAGGATGGTGGATGGTTCCACACAATCTTCAAGATTACAGTTGGTACAGGAAG
>OLPU01002138.1_pt1 | contig 13530 bp, 8 predicted proteins | sample 1673111 | NCBI WGS metagenome assembly OLPU01 (sample SAMEA3136755, study PRJEB25190) | human gut metagenome | reverse complement strand
AGCATTGGGATAATCTCTTATATATATCGTGTGTAATTCTGCAATAAAATTTAAAAAACGGTAAAAACATGAAAAAAGTCATTGACATATAGATAAGTTTATGCTAAAGTGTAGAGTGCTTTATTGTGAAAATAGGGGTAATTTGCGCCCTATTGAATAAACAAAAAGACAAATTTTAGACAAGGGGTGAAATGTCGATGGAGAAAAAGAGAATCCGTCCTGTGAAATCAGGTAGAAGCCTTCGTATGAGTTATTCTAGACAAAAAGAAGTTTTGGATATGCCAAATCTTATTGAGGTACAGAGAAATTCTTATGAATGGTTCCTTAGTGATGGACTAAAAGAAGCGTTAGATGATATCTCTCCTATTGAAGACTACAGCCAGAACTTAAGCCTTGAGTTCGTTGACTTCAAGTTATGTGTTGAAGATAAGAAGTATACGATTGAGGAATGTAAAGAAAGAGATGCAACATACGCAGCACCTCTCAGGGTAAAAGTTCGTCTGATAAACAAAGAGTCGGGCGAGGTTAAAGAACAGGAGATATTCATGGGCGATTTTCCGCTTATGACTCCGTCGGGTACGTTTATTATAAACGGAGCTGAGCGTGTTATCGTGTCTCAGCTTGTTCGCGCGCCCAGCGTATATTATGCTCAGGATTATGATAAGCTGGGCAAAAAGCTGTTTACGTCTCAGGTTATACCAAACCGCGGCGCGTGGCTTGAGTATGAGACTGACAGCAATGATATTTATTATGTAAGAATCGACAGAACCAGAAAAATTCCTGTGACCGTGTTAATACGTGCTTTGGGATTTGGTACTGACGCTGAAATTATAGATTTGTTCGGTGAGGATGAACGCCTTATCGCAACAATGGAGAAAGATACAACCAAGACCCACGAAGAGGGTCTGCTTGAAGTGTACAGAAGACTGCGTCCGGGCGAGCCGCCTACTGTTGACAGTGCTCAGTCTTTGATTTCCAGCACCTTCTTTGATCCGAAAAGATACGATATGGCTAAAGTCGGCAGATATAAGTACAACAAAAAGCTGATGTTAAGCGATAGGGTTACGGGTCATGTATCGGCTGAGAATATTATCAGCCCTGTTACCGGTGAAATTCTGTGTGAGGCCGGTCAGACAATTACAAAAGAAATTGCTCACAGTCTTGAGATAAATGCTGTTAACGAGGTCGTTTTAGACTGTGACGGCAAACAGACGAAGGTTATTTCAAACAATATGGTTGATATGCCTGAGTATATTTTGAATAAAATAGGCGAAGAGCTCAGCTACAGTCCGCGCGAGTGCGGAATTACCGAGCGTGTCAGACGCAGCGTGCTTGATGAAATTTTAGACCAGTTCGGAGATCCGAATTCTGACGAGTTTAAAACAGCTGTTGAGGACAGACGCGACGAGCTTCAGCCTTATTGATGATATTATAGCGTCTATGTCATATATCGGTAATCTTGCAAACGGAGTAGGCGAAGTTGACGATATCGACCATTTGGGCAACAGAAGAATAAGAAGCGTTGGAGAACTGCTTCAAAACCAGTTTAGAATAGGTCTTTCAAGAATGGAACGTGTGGTTCGTGAAAGAATGACCACATCTGACCTTGATTCTATTACTCCGCAGTCTTTGATTAATATAAGACCGGTAAGAGTTCTTTGGTTCTTCTCAGCTTTCACAGTTTATGGATCAGATTAACCCTCTCGGCGAGCTGACTCATAAAAGAAGACTGTCAGCGCTGGGACCCGGCGGTCTGTCAAGAGAACGTGCCGGATACGAAGTGCGTGACGTTCACCATTCTCATTACGGCCGTATGTGTCCTATTGAGACCCCTGAAGGTCCTAATATCGGACTTATCAACTCGCTAAGCGGATTTGCCAGAGTTAACGAGTATGGTTTTATCGAAACTCCATACAGAAGAGTTGACCATGAGAAAATGATTGTCACTGATGAAGTGACTTATATGACAGCCGATTATGAAGAAGGTTTTTATGTTGCTCAGGCAAACGAGCCTTTGAATGATGACGGTTCATTTGTGAACAAGAAGATTGTCACTAGATATAAAGATGAATTTATAGAAGTTCCGCCTGAAAGGGTGGACTATATGGACGTATCCCCGAGACAGGTTACATCTATAGCTACAGCCATGATTCCGTTCCTTGAGAACGACGACGCTAACCGTGCCCTGATGGGATCAAACATGCAGCGTCAGGCGGTTCCGCTTTTGGTTCCTGAGTCTCCTATCATTGGTACGGGTATGGAATATAAAGCCGCTAAGGATTCAGGCGTTTGTGTTCTTGCCAAAAGAGACGGAACAGTTTCACGTGTGTCTGCCACAAGAATAGAGGTTAAGACAGACGACGGCGATACTGACACATATAAGCTTATAAAATTCAAGCGTTCCAACCAGGGAATGTGTATAAACCAAAAACCTATAGTTGAAAAGGGTCAAAAGGTAAAGGAAGGTCAGATAATAGCTGACGGTCCGTCTACTAGAAACGGTGAGATAGGTCTTGGTAGAAATATTCGAATGGCGTTTATGACCTGGGAAGGTTACAATTACGAGGACGCTATTCTAATCAGCGAGGAACTGGTTAAAGAGGACGTATTCACTTCTATTCATATCGAGGAATATGAGGTAGACGCCAGAGATACAAAATTAGGACCTGAAGAGATAACAAGAGATATACCGAATATTGGCGAAGAAGCGCTTAAAGACCTTGACGAGAGGGGTATAATCCGCGTCGGCGCCGAGGTTGAGAGCGGAGATATTTTGGTTGGAAAGGTTACTCCTAAGGGAGAAACCGAACTCACTGCCGAAGAGAGACTTCTGCGTGCTATATTCGGAGAAAAAGCCCGTGAGGTAAGAGATACTTCATTGAGAGTGCCCCATGGAGAATATGGAATTATAGTTGATGTAAAGGTGTTTACAAGGGCTAACGGAGATGAATTGCCGCCGGGAGTTAATCAGGTAGTCCGCTGCTATATCGCACAGAAGAGAAAGATTTCTGTCGGTGATAAGATGGCCGGACGTCACGGTAACAAGGGTGTCGTTTCCCGTGTGCTTCCTGTTGAGGATATGCCATTCCTTCCAAACGGACGTCCACTGGATATCGTACTTAACCCACTCGGTGTTCCTTCACGAATGAACATCGGTCAGGTCCTTGAGATTCACCTGAGTCTCGCTGCAAAGGCACTTGGCTTCAATATCTCAACTCCTGTATTTGACGGAGCAAACGAGGTAGATATCGAGGATACACTTGAGCTTGCAAATGATTACGTAAATCTTCCGTTCGATAAGGAAGAGCTTGAAAAGGATTTACAGGCTGAGCATCCATACTGGAGCGCAGATGCTGAAATCTTCTATGATAAATATGTTGATACACTCCGTGAGGACGTTATGGAATACCTTTCAACAAACAGAGCTCACAGAAGCTTATGGAAGGGCGTTCCGATTTCAAAGGATGGAAAGGTACAGCTTCGTGATGGTAGAACAGGTGAGTGCTTCGATGGAAAGACAACTATCGGACACATGCATTACCTTAAGCTACATCATCTTGTTGACGATAAGATCCATGCACGTTCAACAGGTCCTTACTCATTAGTAACACAGCAGCCACTCGGTGGTAAGGCACAGTTCGGTGGACAGCGTTTCGGAGAGATGGAGGTTTGGGCTCTTGAGGCATATGGTGCTGCATATACACTCCAGGAGATCCTTACAATGAAGTCCGATGATGTTGTTGGCCGTGTCAAGACCTACGAGGCTATCATCAAGGGTGAGAATATCCCTGAGCCTGGTATTCCAGAGTCATTCAAGGTACTTCTCAAAGAGCTTCAGGCACTTGGTCTGGATGTCAAGGTACTTGATGAGAACAGAGAAGAGGTTGAGCTTATCGAGACAAGTGAGTACGGTAATACAGATATCAACTCAATTATCGGAAACGATAAGGACTATGCATTCGAGGACAGTGAGTCATTCGCAGAGCATGGTTTCTCAAAGAAAGAATTTGATGACAACGAAGAGCTTGTTGACATAGAAGAGGAAGAGTCTCCTGAGACAGCGGATGACGATATTTTTGCTGATGAAGTTCTTGATGACGAAGAATAATTAGAAGGGAGTGCCAAAATGCCAGAAACAAATAATATAGAAAATAATCAGGCAATGCAGTTTGATGCGATTCAGATTGGATTAGCATCTCCTGAAAAGATCAGAGAGTGGTCACATGGCGAGGTTAAAAAGCCTGAGACTATTAACTATAGAACATTAAAGCCTGAAAAAGACGGTCTTTTCTGCGAGAAGATTTTCGGACCAACGAAGGACTGGGAGTGTCATTGTGGTAAATACAAGAAGATACGTTATAAGGGTGTTGTCTGCGACCGATGTGGCGTAGAAATCACAAAGTCAAGCGTTCGTAGAGAGCGTATGGGACACATCGAGCTTGCTGCTCCTGTATCTCATATCTGGTATTTCAAGGGTATCCCATCACGTATGGGACTCATCCTTGACTTATCTCCACGTGTACTTGAGAGAGTACTGTACTTTGCTTCATATATTGTGCTTGACCCGGGCGAGACAAAGCTTGCATACAAGCAGATTCTCAACGAGTCAGAGTACCAGGAGGCATGCGATACTTATGGCCGCTCAGCATTCCGTGTAGGAATGGGTGCTGAGTCTATCCATGAGCTTTTAGCAGCAATCGATCTCGAGAAGGATTCGGCAGAGCTTAAGGCTGAGCTTGAGAATGCTACAGGTCAGAAGCGTGCACGTATCATCAAGAGACTTGAGGTTGTAGAGGCTTTTCGTGAGTCAGGAAACAAGCCTGAGTGGATGATTATGACAGTTATTCCTGTTATCCCACCGGATCTTCGTCCAATGGTTCAGCTCGATGGAGGACGTTTCGCAACAAGTGATCTTAACGACCTTTACAGACGAATCATCAACCGTAACAATCGTCTTAGAAGACTTCTTGATCTTGGAGCACCGGATATCATCGTTCGCAACGAGAAACGTATGCTTCAGGAGGCTGTCGATGCACTTATCGACAATGGACGTCGTGGCCGTCCTGTTACAGGTCCCGGAAACAGAGCTCTTAAGTCTCTTTCAGACATGCTCAAGGGAAAGGGAGGACGTTTCCGTCAGAACCTTCTTGGAAAGCGAGTTGACTACTCAGGACGTTCAGTTATCTGCGTAGAGCCAAAGCTTAAGATTTATCAGTGTGGTCTTCCAAAGGAGATGGCTATCGAGCTTTTCAAGCCATTCGTTATGAAGGAGCTTGCCGCTAACGGAACCGCACACAACATAAAGAGTGCAAAGAAGATGGTTGAGAGACTTCAGCCGGAGGTATGGGATGTCCTTGAGGACGTCATCAAAGAGCATCCGGTTATGCTTAACCGAGCTCCTACACTCCACAGACTTGGAATCCAGGCCTTCGAGCCAATCCTTGTAGAGGGTAAGGCAATCAAGCTTCATCCACTCGTATGTACAGCGTTCAACGCCGACTTCGATGGAGACCAGATGGCTGTACATCTTCCACTGACTGCTGAGGCACAGGCTGAGTGCAGATTCATGCTTCTGTCACCTAACAACCTGCTTAAGCCTTCCGATGGTGGACTTGTAGCCGTTCCTTCACAGGATATGATCCTTGGAGTTTACTACCTCACAATGAGAAAGCTCGCTGATTACAAGGATGATCCAAAGATGGTTGCACAGGTGTCATCAGACACTGTATACAATGATATTGAGGAGCTTAGAAAGCTCACAACTCCTGATGAAAATACAGGAAAGGCTGAGCTTGGCTTATATGACCTCATCTGGTTTGAGGATGTCACAGACGGAAACCGTCGTGTGCTTTGCAGACCGATAGATCTTCTCGGCCGTTACTATGGAAGTGTTAATCTTGCAATGCTCGCTTACGAGAACAAGGAGATTACTCTTCACCAGAATATCTTTGTACACCGTACAGTAAAGCTTGCTGACGGCACAAAGGTTTCAGGTTTTACAGAGACAACAGTAGGACTTTTGATATTCAATGAGAACATTCCACAGGATCTTGGTTTTATAGACAGATCAAAGGCTGAGAATGCACTCAAGTTTGAGGTTGAGTTCCACGTTGGTAAGAAACAGATCAAGCAGATCCTTGAGAAGGTTATCAACACACACGGAGCTACAACAACAGCAGAGGTTCTTGACAATGTCAAGGCTATGGGATACAAGTATTCAACCCAGGCTGCCATGACAGTTTCAATTTCAGATATGACAGTGCCACCACAGAAGCCACAGATGATCGCTGATGCACAGGACACTGTAGATAAGATTACAAGACAGTACAAGCGTGGACTTATCACTGATGAGGAGCGTTACAAAGAGGTTATCGAGACATGGAAGGATACAGATGATGCCCTTACAAAGGCACTTCTTACAGGTCTTGATAAATACAACAACATCTTCATGATGGCAGATTCCGGAGCCCGTGGATCTGATAAGCAGATCAAACAGCTTGCAGGTATGCGAGGACTCATGGCTGATACAACAGGTCGTACAATCGAGCTTCCTATCAAGTCATGCTTCCGTGAGGGTCTTGACGTACTCGAGTACTTCATGTCAGCACATGGAGCTCGTAAGGGACTTTCAGATACAGCGCTTCGTACAGCCGATTCAGGATACCTTACAAGACGTCTTGTAGATGTTTCACAGCATATGATCGTTCGTGAGTCAGACTGCTGTGCAGGCACAGGACGTGAGATTCCGGGAATGGTTGTAAAGGCATTCATGGAGGGTCGAGAGGAAATCGAGAGCCTTCAGGAGAGAATTACAGGTCGTTTCTCTTGCAACACAATCTGCGATAAGGATGGCAATGTAATCGTTAAGGCCAACCATATGATCACACCAAAGCGTGCAGCAAAGGTTATGGCAGAGGGTGTTGACGAGAACGGTAATCCGATCACACAGGTTAAGATCCGTACAGTACTTACCTGCCGTTCACACATGGGAGTATGTGCTAAGTGTTACGGTTCAAACCTTGCAACAGGTCAGGCAGTACAGGTTGGTGAAGCAATCGGTATCATCGCAGCACAGTCAATCGGTGAGCCTGGTACACAGCTTACCATGAGAACCTTCCATACAGGTGGTGTTGCCGGTGGAGATATCACACAGGGTCTTCCTCGAGTAGAGGAGATTTTCGAGGCACGTAAGCCTAAGGGACTCGCTATTATCACAGAGTTCGGCGGAATTGCCACAATCAAGGATACAAAGAAGAAGCGTGAGGTCATCGTTACAAACAACGAGACAGGCGAGACAAAGGCTTACCTCATTCCTTACGGCTCACGTATCAAGGTTGTAGACGGACAGGAGCTTGAGGCCGGCGACGAGCTTACAGAGGGTTCTGTAAATCCACACGATATCCTCAAGATTAAGGGCGTTCGTGCGGTTCAGGATTACATGCTCCGCGAGGTACAGCGTGTTTACCGTTTACAGGGTGTTGAGATTAACGATAAGCATGTCGAGGTTATAGTTCGTCAGTGCTTACAGAAGATCCGCGTAGAGGAACCGGGAGATTCAGATTTACTTCCGGGCAGCATGGTTGATGCCCTTGACTTCTTAGAGCTCAACGAGAAGCTTGAGGAAGAGGGCAAGGAGCTTGCAGTTGGCTCACAGGTATTACTTGGAATCACAAAGGCATCTCTTGCAACCAACTCATTCCTGTCAGCAGCTTCATTCCAGGAGACCACAAAGGTTCTTACTGAGGCAGCAATCAAGGGCAAGGTTGATCCGCTTATCGGTATGAAGGAGAACGTAATCATCGGTAAGCTCATCCCGGCAGGAACAGGTATGAAGATTTATCGTAACATCAAGCTTGACAGCGATGTAAACGATGACGATACACTTGATTTTGATGATGATGATTTTGCGGATTTCGCAGAGGAAGAGGCAGTCGGAGTCATTGATACAGATGCTGAATCAGTTGATGAAGAATAATTACTGATGTTTGTACTTAAGCTACAGAAGCTGTTACAAACCAAAAACAAAGAAGTCCGGGAAACCGGACTTCTTTTTTGTATTATATTGAAAACAAAATTGGTCTTGACAAAACAGACAAGGATTTGTATAATATTTTAGCGTGCATAAGATTGCACTGCTTAAAATAAAACAGGAGGTGAAAATAATGCCAACATTTAACCAGTTAGTAAGAAAAGGACGTCAGACATCTGTAAAGAAGTCTACAGCACCAGCTCTTCAGAGAAGCTTTAACTCTCTCCAGAAGAAGCCAATCAACACTTCTTCTCCACAGAAGCGTGGTGTATGTACAGCTGTAAAGACAGCTACTCCTAAGAAGCCTAACTCAGCTCTTAGAAAGATCGCCAGAGTTCGTCTTTCAAACGGAATCGAAGTAACTTCATACATTCCTGGTGAGGGACACAACTTACAGGAGCATAGCGTTGTTCTGATTCGTGGTGGCCGTGTTAAGGATTTACCAGGTACACGTTACCATATCATCCGTGGTACATTAGATACTGCAGGTGTTGCAAACAGAAAACAGGCCCGCTCTAAGTACGGCGCAAAGAGACCAAAAGCTGCTAAATAATTTAGCAACATTGTGTATCACAAACAGAACTAAAGTAGGTTAGTGTTGGGATTAGACCTGCAGATGCAGGATTTCACTTTATGAATACAATTCCGCACGAACACATTAGAGAGACACATGTGAGTACCGATGAATTAATCCACAAATATCATGATTAAGGAGGGAAGTAACGTGCCACGTAAAGGACATACTCAGAAAAGAGACGTATTAGCAGATCCAATGTACAACAGCAAAGTAGTTACAAAGCTTGTTAACAGCATTATGTTAGACGGTAAGAAAGGCGTAGCTCAGAAGATTGTATACGGAGCATTTGCTACAGTAGAAGAGAAGACAGGAAGACCAGCTCTTGAAGTATTCGAAGAGGCTATGAACAATGTAATGCCAGCTCTCGAAGTAAAAGCAAGACGTATCGGTGGTGCCACATATCAGGTACCAATCGAGGTTCGCCCTGATCGTCGTCAGGCTTTAGGCCTTCGTTGGTTAACAGCATTCTCACGTGCCAGAGGAGAGAAAACTCAGGCTGAGAGATTAGCTAACGAGATCATGGATGCAGCTAACAACACAGGCGCATCTGTTAAGAGAAAAGAAGATATGCACAAGATGGCAGAGGCAAACAAGGCATTCGCACATTACAGATTCTAGTTTCTGTAAGAAGCTTACAGCTTTGCTTTTGATTCATGCAGCGGACCGGATTTGTAACAGAGTCCGGTTGTGCATAGGACACTAAATATAGGAGGAAAAAACCTTGGCTGGAAGAGAATATCCACTTGAGAGAACCAGAAATATTGGAATCATGGCTCATATCGATGCTGGTAAAACAACACTGACAGAGCGTATTCTTTATTATACTGGTATTAACTATAAAATCGGTGATACTCATGAAGGTACTGCTACCATGGACTGGATGGAGCAGGAGCAGGAAAGAGGTATTACAATTACTTCTGCCGCTACAACATGTCACTGGACACTTGAAGAGTTCACTAAACCAAAGCCAGGAGCACTTGAGCATCGTATCAACATCATCGATACACCGGGCCACGTTGACTTCACAGTAGAAGTTGAGCGTTCACTACGTGTACTTGATGGCGCAGTTGGTGTGTTCTGTGCAAAGGGTGGTGTTGAGCCTCAGTCAGAGAACGTTTGGCGTCAGGCTGACACATACAATGTACCTCGTATGGCATTCATCAATAAGATGGATATCTTAGGTGCAAACTTCTACGGAGCTGTTGACCAGATCCGTACAAGATTAGGAAAAAATGCTATCGTGCTTCAGTTACCAATCGGTAAAGAGGACGATTTCAAAGGAATTATCGACCTTTTCGAGATGAAGGCTTATATCTACAATGATGAGAAGGGTGACGATATCACAGTTACTGATGATCTTGGAGATATGGCTGATCAGGCTGCAGAGTACCGTACAGAGCTCATTGAGAAAATCTGTGAGTTAGATGACGATCTCATGATGCAGTATCTTGAGGGTGAGGAGCCATCTGTAGAGGATATGAAGAAGGTTCTTCGTAAAGCAACATGTGAGTGTACAGCAGTACCTGTATGTTGTGGTTCTGCATACCGTAACAAGGGTGTACAGAAGTTACTTGACGCTATTGTTGAGTACATGCCAGCTCCTACAGATATCCCTTCAATCAAGGGAACAGATCTTGAGGGAAATGAGATTGAGAGACATTCATCAGATGATGAGCCATTCTCAGCACTTGCATTCAAGATCATGGCAGATCCATTCGTAGGAAAGCTTGCATTCTTCCGTGTTTACTCAGGAAAATGTAAGGCAGGTTCTTATGTATTAAATGCAACAAAGGATAAGAAAGAGCGTATCGGACGTATTCTTCAGATGCATGCAAATAAGAGACAGGAATTGGACGAGGTTTACTCAGGTGATATCGCTGCTGCTGTTGGATTTAAATTCACAACAACAGGTGATACAATCTGTGATGAGCAGCATCCGGTTATCCTTGAGTCTATGGAGTTCCCAGAGCCAGTTATCGAGCTCGCTATCGAGCCAAAGACAAAAGCTGGACAGGGTAAGTTAGGTGAGGCTCTTGCAAAGCTTGCAGAGGAGGATCCTACATTCCGTGCTCATACTGATCAGGAAACAGGTCAGACAATCATCGCTGGTATGGGTGAGCTTCACCTTGAGATCATCGTTGACCGTCTTCTCCGTGAGTTCAAGGTTGAGGCAAACGTTGGTGCACCTCAGGTTGCTTACAAGGAGACATTTACAAAGGCTGTTGATCAGGAATACAAATATGCTAAGCAGTCAGGTGGACGTGGACAGTACGGACACTGTAAGGTTCGCTTCGAGCCAATGGATGCCAATGGAGAAGAACTTTTCAAGTTCGATTCAGAGGTTGTCGGTGGTGCTATTCCAAAGGAGTACATCCCATCAATCGGCGAAGGTATCGAAGAGGCTACAAAGGCCGGCTCTCTTGGTGGATTCCCAGTAGTTGGTATCCATGCAACAGTATACGATGGATCTTACCATGAGGTCGATTCATCAGAGATGGCATTCCACATTGCCGGATCTATGTGTTTCAAAGAGGCTATGGCAAAGGCCGCACCTGTATTACTTGAGCCTATCATGAAGGTAGAGGTTACAATGCCTGAGGAGTACATGGGAGACGTTATCGGTGATGTTAACTCTCGTCGTGGACGTATCGAGGGTATGGACGATCTCGGCGGTGGAAAGATTGTACATGCATATGTACCACTTGCAGAGATGTTCGGTTACTCTACAGACCTTCGTTCTAAGACACAGGGACGTGGAAACTACTCAATGTTCTTCGACAGATATGAGCCGGTTCCAAAGAATGTACAGGACAAGGTTCTTGCTAACCACGCAAAATAATTGCAAATTAGCAAACAATTTATAGTACAAATGATGATATATATACTATATATGGTATAAAAATCAAAAATAAAGGCATTTCCCCTTGAAAAAGGGGGATTTGCCATAAAATTTACTTGAAAAAACTTTGATTATTTCGTATAATCAAAGCAGTCGGTAGATTATAAAAAAAGCCCATGGGGCATAAAAGTTTAAGGAGGACGTTTCAAAATGGCAAAGGCTAAATTTGAAAGAACAAAACCACATTGTAATATTGGTACCATCGGTCACGTAGATCATGGTAAAACAACTTTAACAGCAGCTATTACAGCAGTATTAGCAGCTCGTGTCGCTGGTAACACAGCTACAGATTTCGCTAACATTGATAAGGCTCCAGAGGAGAGAGAGCGTGGAATCACAATTTCTACAGCTCACGTTGAGTATGAGACAGAAAAGAGACATTACGCACACGTTGACTGTCCTGGACATGCTGACTACGTAAAGAACATGATCACTGGTGCAGCTCAGATGGATGGTGCTATCCTCGTTGTTGCTGCTACTGATGGTGTTATGGCTCAGACAAAGGAGCACATCCTCCTTTCTCGTCAGGTAGGTGTTCCTTACATCATCGTATTCCTTAACAAGTGTGATATGGTTGACGACCCAGAGCTTATCGAGCTCGTAGAGATGGAAGTTACAGAGCAGCTTGAGGAGTACGGATTCAATGATTGCCCAATCATCCAGGGATCAGCTCTTAAGGCTCTTGAGGATCCAATGGGACCTTGGGGAGACAAGATCATGGAGCTTATGGATACTGTTGATTCTTATATCCCAGATCCACAGCGTGATACAGATAAGCCATTCCTTATGCCAGTAGAGGACGTATTCACAATCACAGGTCGTGGTACTGTTGCAACTGGTAGAGTAGAGCGTGGTACACTTCACCTCAACGACGAGTTAGAGATCCTTGGTGTTAAAGAGGACGTTCAGAAGACTGTTGTTACTGGAATCGAGATGTTCCGTAAGCAGTTAGACGAGGCTCAGGCTGGTGATAACATCGGAGCACTTCTCCGTGGTATTAACCGTGACCAGATCGTTCGTGGACAGGTTCTTGCTAAGCCTGGTACAGTAACATGTCACCATAAGTTCACAGCTCAGGTTTACGTTCTTACAAAGGACGAGGGTGGACGTCATACTCCATTCTTCAACAACTACCGTCCTCAATTCTACTTCCGTACTACAGACGTTACAGGTTCAATCGAACTTCCTGCAGGTACTGAAATGGTAATGCCTGGTGATAACGTAACAATTGATGTTGAGTTGATCCACCCAATTGCCGTAGAACAAGGAACTACATTCTCTATCCGTGAAGGTGGACGTACTGTAGGTTCAGGTATGGTTACAGAAATCGAAGCTTAATTCAGTTAAGTTCCCAGATGAACAATTAAAGTCAGACAAACGAGCTCCGCTATTGCGGGGCTTTCTTTTTTATGATTTCATTCGACTCAGTCTTTATTTCTCTATTAAATTATGGTAAAATAATAGATGTAAATAAAAAAAGAAGAGGTATGTGAAATGTCACGTAAACCGTTTATCGCTGGCAACTGGAAAATGAACAAAAATCCAGAAGAAGCTAAAGCATTTGTTGAAGCAGTAGCTTCTAAATTGCCTTCATCAGAACTTGTTGAAGCTGGTATCGCAGCTCCTGCACTTGATTTGACGACAGTTCTTGCTGCAGCAAAAGGTTCAAATCTTAAAGTTGCTGCACAAAATACTTATTTTGAAGACGCTGGTGCATTTACTGGTGAAAATAGTCCCAAAGTTCTTTCTGAAATGGGTCTTGATTATGTTGTAATTGGTCACTCTGAACGTCGTGACTATTTCCATGAAACAGACGAAGATATCAACAAGAAAGCTCATGCTATCTTCCGCAACGGTCTTCTTCCAATCATCTGCTGTGGTGAATCTCTTGAAACTTACGAAGATGGTAAAGCAGTGGAATTTGTAGGTGCTCAAGTATCTGCAGCCCTTAAAGGATTGACAGCAGAACAAGTGTCTTCTCTTGTCATTGCTTACGAACCAATCTGGGCTATCGGTACTGGTAAA
>OLPU01002136.1_pt1 | contig 13533 bp, 10 predicted proteins | sample 1673111 | NCBI WGS metagenome assembly OLPU01 (sample SAMEA3136755, study PRJEB25190) | human gut metagenome | reverse complement strand
GAGTATGGCAGAAAAAGTAGAGAAAAAACACACTAACTTAGAGGATACGTTTAGTATAACTATGGAACTTCAAAGGCCTCTATTTAAAGATGAAGATGATGAAAATGAAGAAATAATTAAACATAAAGAATATAGACTCAAAAAAAATATAAAAATTGGCTTAAGTATATTAGTTATAGTTTTTTTAGTAGGGATTATTAATTGGATAGGAACATCTTATAAACCAGGACAACTAGCACTAGATTCATTAGTTAGTGATAATAAGGTAGAAGTAACTGTAGATGGAAATATAACTTTTACTCCAAAAGGAAAAGAGGCAACTAAAGGATTTATATTATACCCTGGAGCGAAAGTAGATGCAAAAGCATATGCACCACTATGTAAGGCAATAGCAGAAAATGGATATGAAGTAATTATACTTGATATGCCTTTAAACTTTGCTATGCTAGCTCCTAACAAAGCTGAGAAAGTTATAAAAGAACACGATCATATAAAATCTTGGGTTGTAGGAGGTCATTCATTAGGAGGTGTTGTTGCATCTAGATTTGCAGCAAAGAATAAAAATGTAGATGGAGTAGTACTTCTTGCATCATATCCATCAAATGATGATCTTAAACAATTAGGAAAAGAAGTAGTTTCTATATGGGGAAGTAAGGATGGAGTTATAAAATTTGAAAATCTTATCGAATCAAAAGATAAATTACCAGAAAATACAACTTATGTAGAAATAGAAGGTGCAAATCATGCTCAGTTTGGTGATTACGGAAAGCAAAAAGGCGACTATGATGCATTAATAAGTGAAGAAAAACAATTAAATATTACATTAAATAGTATAGTTAAATTACTTAAAAATATAGATAATAATTAGGGCTACCAAATTGGTAGCCTTAATTATTTATATATTTTAAATAACGGATGTGGCAGAAGTGATTTACCAATATTTTGTTTAAGCATAGCTAATTTTAAAGTCTTTTATATATACTTAAATCATTCCATTCTACACATATTGGTTCAGCCTTAAAATCTTCAATAAACCAGTATATCTTCTCTAGTTATACATTTAGATAATATAAGTAAAACAAAATATAATGATATAGTTAATACTATTTGAATAGAAATATGTAAATTTAAATTAATGTAAGCTAGACCATATTTTATACAGTATCCAGCAAGAGTTATACAAAATCCAGGTTTTATAATCCAATCTAATAGTTTAAATTGTATATTAGTAACCTTTAATAACTTATGTATACTTAAAGAAGCATTAAGAAGGGTTCCTACAAATAAAACTATAATAAATCCTTCTATACCCTTTTTAGGTATCAAGTATAGTATTAAAAATATTCTTACAGTCATATCAATTAAGTTAAACTTTAATGTACTCATTTGATAATCTAGAGCATTTAAGCTTCCATCAACTATTCTGTCTAAATACATAAATGGTATAAGAGGTGCTAATATTTTCATCATTAATCCAACTTGAGTATCATTATATATTGCTAATCCTAATTCATTAGAGAATATCATAAATAATCCTGATGCAAATACGGCAATTAATAATGTAAATTTAAATACTTTAGATATTATATATATAACTCTTTTATGTTGATTAAGTGCATTTGCTTCAGCAATTTCAGGTATTATAAGAGTTGAAAATGATGCTAAAAATATTGATGGAAAATTTAAAATAGGCAGAGCCATTCCTTTTATCATACCAAATATAGATAATGATGAAGCTGTTGAAGAACCATATCTTCTAAGTGCATCTGGTATTAGCAAATCTTCAATAGTTTTAAGTCCTGTTTGGATATAAGAGCTACATGCTATAGGGAAAGATATAGAGAAAATCTTAAAAAAACTATATTTATTATTTCTACTATATCCGCTTTTATATCCAGATTTTTTTTCAAATAAAAATAATATGCAAAAATAAATAGCAGAAGCTATATTACCAAGACTTGTTCCAATGGCAATTAAAGCACAAGTAAAGTTTAGGCCTTTAGGTAAGCATATTCCCATAAATGAAATAATAATTATCATCATTGTTCCAACTTCAACTATATCAGAGGAAACACTCTTTATTATTTTTCTCATTCCATAAAAATAACCATGGAAGCAAGCACTAATTCCTATAAATGGTAGGCTGCAAGATAATATTTTTATAGGTATTATAGCTCGAGAATCACCTATCCATTTAAGAGCTATTATATCTGCAAAGTTATAAACAAGTAAAAATGTTGTAGTACTAAAAAGTAAACTATATAGTATTGATTTTCTTAAAATTGATTTAATATTTTTTATATTAGATCTTCCAAGTTCTTCAGCTATAAGACGAGTAGTTGTTACTCTAATTCCAGATATAGCTAAAGTAGTTGTCATTACATGTATGCTCATTATAAGTTGATAAAGTCCTATACCTTCTGAACCGATTTTATTAGATAGATATACTCTAAATGACGTGCTTACAAATCCTATCATCATTGTTGCAAATGTCAGAATAAACGCATTCAGTATTAATTTTTTTCTCTTCATAGTTTTTCTCCTAATATAAATTGTTTAAATATATAGCATGTTCATATATATGAAAAAAAGTTACTAAATATTATTTAAATAAAAATTTTTAATATTGAAGAAAAAATCACATGAATATGAATATTAGATAGTACTAAAAATACTAATGACTAAACAATAAGGAGAACCTAAAATGAGAATAAGACTAGGATATGTAGCAATAGCATTAAATTTAGATAAAGTTACATCATCATCTACATTGACATACTCACGATATTTAAAAATGGATGAAGAAAATAGATTAAAAAAACTTAAAGAAGTAACTTACTCTAATATAGAAGCACTTGAAAAAATACTTGGATATAATATAGAAAATAATATACATTTTTATAGAATGACATCAAATTTTATACCTTTAGCAACTCACCCTGATGTAATGTGGGATTATTTAAAGTATTTTAAAAAAGATTTAGAATATATCGGAAAGTTGATAAAAGATAATAATTTAAGAGTTGATGCTCATCCTGATCAATTTAATGTTATAAATAGTGATAAAGAAAGTGTAGTTGAAAATACTTTAAGAACTCTTAATATGCAAGTTGATTTATTTGAAGCTATGAATTATGAGGATGGAAAAATGGTAATACACATAGGTGGTGCTAAAGGAGGAAAGGATCTTGCATCAGATAGATTTATATATAATTTAAAAAAATTTCCTCAGAGAATAACTAATAGATTAATACTTGAAAATGATGATAAAACCTTTAATGCAGAAGAAGTGTTAAAGATTTGTAAACAGACAAAATTACCAATGGTGCTTGATGTACATCATCATAATTGTAACAGCTGTGAAGAAGATATTAAAAGCTTATTACCAAAAGTATTTAGTACTTGGGAAGAGGAAAAACTACCACCTAAAATACATTTTTCAAGTCCTAGGGAATTTGAAAATGATAGAAAACATGCAGATTTTATAGATGCAAAAAAGTTTTTAGAGTTTATATATAAGGCTAAAGAAAGTGTTAATAAGGATTTTGATGTTATGCTTGAAGCTAAGAAAAAAGATATAACTCTTAACACATTAGTCAAAGATTTAAAGCATATAACTAAAGATATAAAATTTATAGACAACAGCACTTTTGAAATATAATTAAAATATTTCTGAAAAACGATTGCACATATGATATATATTGTGCTACTATAAAAATATAAACAGTGCAATCGATTGCTCTGAAAAGAATAGGGGGATTAAAAATGGGATTAAAAAGAATCTTAAGTTTATTAACTGTAACAGTATTAGTAGGTACAAGTGTAGTTGGATGTAGTAGCTCAAATGGAGGCGATAGTTCAGGGAATGCTTCAGGAGACAAGGTTGTAGTAGATATATTCCAATTTAAAGTAGAGGCTAAAGATGCACTAGAAAAAGCAGCAAAAGTTTATGAGGAGAAAAATCCTAATGTAGATATAAATATAGAAACTGTAGGAGGGGGAAATGACTACGGTGCTGCATTAAGATCTAAATTCCAATCAGGTCAAGAACCTACTATATTTAATATTGGTGGACCACAGGATGTTGAAGACTGGACATCTAAATTAGAGGACTTATCAGATCAACCTTGGGTTAATGAGGCATTTGATGGTACATTAGGTTCAGTAACAAATGATGAAGGTGTATTTGGTATGCCTTTTAACCAAGAAGGATATGGATTTATATATAACAAAGAAATATTTGAAAAAGCAGGTATTGACCCAGCAACTATAACTTCTTATGAAGCATTAGAAAATGCTGTTAAGACATTAGATTCTAAAAAAGATGAATTAGGGATTGAAGCAGTATTTGCAGTTCCAGGAAAAGAAAAATGGGTAACAGGACTTCACTTACTAAATGTTGCATTAGGAAATGAATTTGAAAGTGGAAAGCAAGCCTATGAAGCTAAGAGCTTAAACTTTACATACAATAAAGAATTAAAAGAATTATTAGATTTACAAGCTGACTATGCATTTATGCCAGATGGTAAAAAAGGATCTATAAACTCTGTTGACTATGCTATGCAAATAGAGCAAAAATACTCAACTGGTAAAGTAGCTATGGTTCAAATGGGTAACTGGGCATATGGAGGAATAGAAGGAGTAAATGCTGATATAGCAGCTAACTCAGGAATATTACCAATGCCACTTAAGGGAGTTAAAGAAGACTCTATACCAGTAGGTGTTCCAATGTATTGGTCTATAAATAAAGGTGAATCAGATGCAGAAAAAGATGCAGCTAAAGATTTCTTAAATTGGCTATATACTTCTGATGAAGGTAAAGAAATGATAATAAATGACTTTAATTTTATACCAGCATTTAAAGGATATGAAAGTGATGAATTACAACCAAAGGATCCATTATCAGCAGAAGTATTAAATTATGCTAACAATGGAAAAACTATGCCATGGGTATTTATGGGATACCCAAGTGGATGGGGAGAAAATGTTGTTGGTGCTGATATACAAAAATATTTAGATGGAAGCATGAGCTGGGAAGATTTAGTTAAAAATGCTCAAAAAACATGGGCTGAGGAAAGAGAATAAGATAATTAATATTTCAAAAGGAAAGTACACTTGTACTTTCCTATAATTTTAAAGGGGGGAATAGTTTATGTCACAAGCTAAAGTTGAAATTAAAGAATCAAAAACTAAAGTTAAAAAGTTAAATAAAAAATCTAAAAGTCAGCATGGTATAGCTTACTGGTCATTTGTTGGACCAAGTTTATTTGCATTTTCATTAGTTGTACTTATTCCATTAATATTAGGGATTTATTATTCATTTACAAATTGGAATGGTATAGGTTCTAATATAGAATGGGTTGGACTTAAAAATTATATAAAAGTATTTAATGATGAAGGATTTAGAAGTTCACTTTGGTTTACAGTTAAATTTACTATAGTATCAGTTATTTCTATAAATGTAATAGCATTTTTCTTAGCATTACTAGTAACTAGGGAATCAAAAATAAGTAATTTACTTAGAACAATATTCTTTATGCCAAACTTAATTGGAGGATTAATATTAGGTTTTATATGGCAATTCATATTTGTTAATGTATTTAATGCTGTAGGTCAATCACTAGGTCAAGAATGGATGATGGGATGGTTATCTAATTCAACTACAGGTTTTTGGGGAATGGTAATCATTATGGCTTGGCAAATGGCAGGATACGTTATGGTTATATATATAGCAGGTCTTCAAAATGTTCCACCAGAATTAAATGAAGCTGCAAAAATCGATGGAGCAAATGCATGGCAAAGAATAAAACTTATCACTTTCCCAATGATAAGACCATCATTTACAATAAGTTTATTCTTAACACTTTCGAACTCATTTAAGTTATTTGATCAAAACTTAGCATTAACTAATGGAGGGCCAGGTAATGCAACTCAAATGCTAGCATTAAATATTTACCAAACAGCATTTTCATATAACAAAATGAATTTAGCTCAAGCTAAAGCTGTAATATTCTTTGTATTTGTTTGTATTATAACATTAGTTCAAGTTTATATGACTAAGAAAGATGAGGTGGAAGCATAATGAATAAAAAATTAAGTAAGATAGCACTAGATATATTAGGTATAATACTGGCATTAATATGTTTATCGCCATTTTATATAATAATAGTAAATTCATTTAAGACAAAAGGGGAATTATTTGAAAGTACACTAGCTTTACCAGAAAAGTTTAATCTTGATAACTATACTAGAGCATGGGAGCAATTAGATTTTATAAAAGTATTAGGAAACTCGTTATTTATAACAGTTGTAAGTATAGTATTTATAGTACTATTTGCATCTATGGCAGCGTGGATGTTACAAAGAACAAACTCTAAAATAAGTAATATGATATTATTTATATTTATATCTTCAATGTTAGTTACATTCCAATCTATAATGTTGCCTCTTATAAATATAATGGGGAAATTAAATTTACTTAATGTACCAGGAATTATATTTATGTATATAGGATTTGGTTCTGCATCTGCAATATTCTTATATCATGGATTTGTAAAGAGTATACCAAAAGAATTAGATGAAGCTGCATTAATAGATGGATGCAGTAAGTGGCAAACATTTAGATATATAATATTTCCGCTTTTAAAGCCAATATCAATAACAGTTGCAATACTTAATACAGTTTGGATATGGAATGATTTCTTATTACCATCATTAGTTATAAATCAAGCAGGTACTAGAACAATACCACTTTCAATGTTTTTCTTCTTTGGACAATACACAAAGCAATGGGATTTAGCACTTGCAGGTCTTGTACTTACAATAATACCAGTTTTAATATTCTATTTCTTTGCTCAAAAACACATTATAAAGAGTGTAACAGCAGGAAGTATAAAATAAATATAGGATTAAGATACAACATTTAAAAGTATACAAGTCAAATTGATATAATATTAGAGTTTAAATATATGCTTATATTTAAACTCTAATATTAAGATAATTATAGAAAGCATTATATAGAGGTGACGCCATGAAAGTAACAATAAAGGATGTAGCAAAAGAGGCAAATGTTGCAACATCTACAGTGTCTAGGGTTTTATCTAATAGCCCTAAAATAAGTGAAAAAACTAAAGAAAATGTACATGAAGCTATAAAAAAACTAAATTATAAACCAAATGCAATAGCTAGAAGTTTAGCAAATAATAAAACTAGAATACTTGGTGTAGTTCTTCCTGAGGATGCGGATGATATATTAAATAATCCATTTTTCATAAATGCTATGAAGGGAATGAGTATGTATGCTCAAAAGAAAAACTACTATATAACTTATACATTTAGTAAGACTCAGCAGATAGAAAGAAAGCATTTAAAAGATATAATAAATAGTAATTTAGTTGATGGAGTTATACTTCTTAGAGTAAGTGAAGACGATAAAAATACAGCTTATTTAAGAAGCATAGATTTTCCATTTGTTGTAGTTGGAAGACCTGATAATCCAGAGGAAGTTTTATGGGTTAATAATGATAATATTAGTGCAATGTATAATGTTGTAGAGAAGTTGATTAAAAAAGGTCATAGAAAAATAGGTTTTGTAGGGGCTATTGAAAATCTTAATATGTCTAAAGATAGATTTATAGGATATAAGAATGCACTTTTTGATAACAAAATAAGCTATGATGAAAGTATTGTTGTACATAAAGATGAATTCATAGAAAATGAAGGACAAAGTGCATGCAATGAGCTTTTACAAAATAAAGATATAACTGCGATTGTTACAACTGATGATCTTATAGCTTTTGGTATTATGAAAGAATTAAAATTAAAAAATATAGATAATATATCAATAGTAGGATTTAATAACACACCTTTATCAGCATATCAAAATCCACCACTTGCTACAGTTGATATAAATGCCTATGAGTTAGGATATAGTGCTGCAAAATTACTTATAAATAATTTAGAAGGTAAAGAGCATGCAAAAAGACACTATATAGTAGATACAGAATTTATAGAGAGAGAATCCTTTATATAATGATATAAACTCTAAATAAAAAGTTAAATTTAAGGGGAATTGGGAGTATGATAGATGCATTTATATTTGATTTAGATGGAGTGATAACTGACACAGCAGAGTATCACTATCTTGCATGGAAAGAATTAGCAAACAAAATAGGTATAGAAATAGATAGAGAATTTAATGAAACATTAAAAGGTGTAAGTAGAATGGAATCTTTAGAGAGGATACTTGTACATGGAAATAAGCAAAATGATTTTACTATTGAAGAAAAAGAAAAAATGGCAAATGATAAAAATATGTACTATGTATCCTTAATAGAAAATATAACACCTAAAGATATATTACCAGGAATAAGTAAATTATTGGAAAATATAAAATCAAATAATATAAAAATAGGATTAGCATCAGCAAGTAAAAATGCTAATATGGTACTTAATAATTTGAAACTTGTTAATTATTTTGATTTTATAGCAGATGCATCTAAATGTAAAAATAGTAAGCCTGCACCGGATATATTCCTTATGGCTTTAAAGGGTTTAAATGTTGAAGCTAAAAATTGTATAGGGATAGAAGATGCATATTCTGGAATTGAAGCAATAAATACATCAGGAATGTATTCTGTTGGAGTTGGAGATAAAAAAACATTAAAAAATGCAAATTTAGTAGTAGAAGATACAACATATTTAGAATTTGATACATTAATGGATATATTTAATAAATAAAAAGTTAACAGGGGGATATGTATGAAGCGTTTATTTAACACTATTGATGAGTGGAAGATAATTCAAGATAAAATAGAGTTTGAAGAAAATAGATTAGCTGAATCCATAATGAGTATAGGTAATGGATATATGGGTATGAGGGGTAATTATGAAGAATATTATAGTAAGGACTCTCATAGAGGATCTTATACAGGAGGGGTTTGGTATCCTGATAAAACACGTGTTGGATGGTGGAAAAATGGATATCCTAATTATTTTGGTAAGGTGCCAAATAGTGTAAACTTTATAGGTATTGATGTATATATAAATGGAAAAATATTAGATTTAGGAAAAGCCGAGGTAAAAGATTTTTATAGAGAGTTAGATATGAAAAATGGGACTCTAACTAGAAAATTTATAGCTAACATAGATGGATATGAAATAGAAGCTAAAGTTACAAGATTCTTAAGTATAGTAGCTAAAGAATTAGGAGTTATAAAGTATGAGATAAAAGCATTAAATTTTGATGGAGAAGTAATGTTTTGTCCATATTTAGACTCAAATGTAAAAAATGAAGATTCAAATTATGATGAAGCATTCTGGGTTAACGTTAGTACAGATTCTAAAGAAAACTATGGTAGTGTAGTAGCTAGAACTAAAGATAATCCATTTAATACAGAAGTGTTTACTATAGCATCAGTTATGAATATTAAATCCAATAAAGATGCTAAAAAAAATACTTACTCAAATAAAGAATACTATAGTGATAATACTTTAGTATTTGATATTAAAGAAAGTGAAACTATATCTATAGAAAAGTATGTTGCTATAACTACTACAAGGGACTATAAGGAAAATGAACTTGTAGAAAAAGCTGAATGTATATTAAGTAAAGAAGCAAATAAGGGGTATGAAATAGTTTTACAGGAACAAAGTAAAGCATGGAATAAAAGATGGGAAACAGCAGATATAAAAATAGATGGTGATGATTTAGCACAACAAGGGATAAGATATAATTTATTTCAATTACTATCAACATATTATGGAGATGATTCAAGACTTAATATAGGTCCAAAAGGATTTACAGGAGAAAAATATGGTGGAGCAACTTATTGGGATACAGAGGCATATTGCCTACCAGTTTATCTTGGCGTAGCATCTAAAGAAGTATCAAGAAATCTTTTATTATATAGATACAATCAGCTAGATAAAGCAAAAGAAAATGCTAAAAAGCTAGGCTTAGAAGGAGCTTTATATCCAATGGTTACATTCAATGGTGAAGAGTGCCATAATGAATGGGAAATAACTTTTGAAGAAATTCATAGAAATGGTTCTATGGTTTATGCGATATACAACTACACTAATTATACTGGAGACTATGAATATATAAAAGAATACGGTATAGATGTAATAGTTGAAGTTGCAAGATTTTGGGCAAGTAGAGTGCACTTAAATAAAAGAAAAGATTTATATATGATTCATGGAGTAACAGGTCCTAATGAATATGATAATAATGTAAATAACAACTGGTACACTAACTATCTAGCTAAATGGTGCTTAGAATATGCAGCAGAAAATATATCTAAGTTAGAAAAAGAGTGTATAGAATCAGTAAATAGAAATAATGTAACTGAAGAAGAGGTTAAAAAATGGTTAAATATATCAGCTAAAATGTACCTACCTTATGATGAAGAGTTAGATATAATAGTTCAACATGATGATTTTTTAGATAAAGAATTTATAAAGGTAAAGGATTTACCAAAGTGCAATCTACCTTTAAATCAAAATTGGTCATGGGATAAAATACTTAGATCATGCTTTATAAAACAAGCAGATGTACTTCAAGGAATTTATTATTTTAGTGATAAATTTACTTTTGATGAAAAGAAAAGAAACTTTGATTTCTATGAAACGTACACTGTTCATGAGTCGTCTCTATCTCCTTCGATTTACTCTATAATTGCTTGTGAAATAGATAATCTTGATAAAGCTTATGAGCTATATTCAAGAACAGCTAGACTTGATTTAGATAATTATAATAATGATACTGAAGATGGACTTCATATTACATCTATGTCGGGTGCATGGCTATCTATAGTTCAAGGATTTGCAGGTATGAAAACAAATAATCAAACTTTATCATTTGGTCCGAAGCTTCCTGATAAATGGAATAGTTATAGTTTTAACATAAATTATAGAGAGAATAAACTCAAAGTAGAAGTAAATAAAGACGGTGTAAATATAACTAATTTAGAAGGTAATGATATAGAAATTAATGTTTATGATAAAAAATATATAGTAAAAAATAATGAATATATAGATAATAAAGATGTTGCATTAAACTAAAGTATGACGCCTTAATACATAAGGCGTCATACTTTTTTTATATACTAAATAAAAATTAAAATTTCATTATAATATGAGAGATATGGACCAATATTTTCATGAGTCAACAAAATACCTTGAATAAATAATCATAAATGTTATATAATGGATGTATATGAATAAAAATATATTATACAAAAGGTTACAAAAAAGATACATTATCTGTTAATTTTAAAGGAGATTGATTATGTTAAATAGAAAAATTGCGATAGGAGTAAGCGTACCTGTTATGGCCCTTGCATTATCAGCTACAGCTTCATTTGCAAATTCAAATGAAGGTACAGTAACGGCTGATGCATTAAACGTAAGAAGCGGACCAAGTACAAGTTATGGTATTACTACTAAGCTATACAAAGGAGATAAAGTAGAAATATTAGAAACATCAAATGGATGGCATAAAATAAAAGCATCAAATGGAAAAATAGGATGGGTGAGTGGAGATTATATAAAAGTTTATTCAGGAAGTACTTCACAAACATCATATAAAGCAACAGTAACTGCAACTTCATTAAACGTAAGAAGTGGAGCAGGAACAAGCTATTCAGTGATAACAAAGTTATCAAAAGGAACAGTAGTAGATGTAATAGAAAGTGCATCAAATGGATGGAAAAAGATAAAAACATCAAATGGAACAACAGGATGGGTAAGTGGAGATTACTTAACAACGGGATCAGCTGGAAACTCATCAACAGATAACTCAACATCACAAACATCATATAAAGCAACAGTAAATACAGACTCGCTAAATATGAGAAAAGGTGCAGGAACAAGTTATTCAGTAATAACAAAGTTATCAAAGGGAACAGTAGTAGATGTTCTAGAAAGTGCATCAAATGGATGGAAAAAAATAAAAACATCAAATGGAACAATAGGATGGGTAAGTGGAAGCTACTTAGCAAATGGTGTGGTTGAACAGCCATCAACACCATCTACTAATAAAGTACAAGCAGTAATAGATTTAGCTCACAAGCAATTAGGGAAGCCTTACGTATGGGGAGCTGAAGGACCTAATAGTTTTGACTGTTCAGGACTTATATACTATGTATATAAAAATGCAGCTGGTATAACATTGCCTAGAACTTCGTCTGCTCAATACAGCGCAGGAGTAGCTGTAAGTAGATCAAACTTAAAAGCAGGAGATTTAATATTCTCAAGTACTGATGGAACTGGTAATATAACACATGTTGCTATATATGTAGGAGATGGACAAATGATACATGCTCCAAGAAATGGTAAAAATGTTGAGAAAGTTAGCATAAGCAACAGCTACTGGAACAAAGCATATGTAGGAGCAAGAAGAGTTTTATAATATAAATTAAATACTTTATATAAATACCTCAAAAGATAGATTTATAATCTTTCAATTGAGGTATTTTTGCATAAAAATATTTAAATTTCTTTATTTATTATTAAAATATGCTTACTATATTAATGAATAGAAAAGTATTTTAATATCATATTTTTTACTTAAGGAGGCTATTATGGTACTTAATAAAGATGAATTTCTAAAAGAGTATAATATAGATGAAAAATTTTTAATAGATAATAATATAGACTGGAATGAGTTAGACAAAATTTATAATGACTATAGTATGTATAGAAAAAGTTATGAAACTCAAGCAAATTTAATTTCAAATATACTTAGGGAACATAAAAAAGTACACTCTGTTAAAGCACGTGTTAAAGATGAGAATCATTTAATAGAGAAGATTATAAGAAAAACAGAAGATAGAAGAAGAAAATATGGACAGGATTTTAACTTTACAGTAGAAAATTATAAAGATGAAATAACAGATTTAGTAGGAATAAGAGTAATACATATATTTAAAGAAGATTGGGAAGAAATACATAATTTTATAACTAATATGTGGAATGTTAGAGAGATAGTTGCAAATGTTAGAGAAGGAGATACAACAAAAAAATTTGACGAACAAGGAATAGCAGTACGTTCTAGACCATCAGGATATAGATCAGTACATTACTTAATAGAGTCTTACCCAACTAATAAAAAACTTATTACTGAGGTACAAGTTAGAACTATTTTTGAAGAAGGATATGGAGAAATTGATCATCAACTTAGATATTCTCATGAAAATATTCCAGAACTTTTAGGGCAAAACTTAATGTTGTTAAATAGAATAGCAGGAAGTTCTGATGAGATGGCATCATTAATAAATATGTTAAGTCAAAGTATACAAGAAGTAGAAAATAATTGTAAAGAAAAGATAAAAGAAAAAGACATGAAGATACAAAATATAAAAGAAAAAATTTCTAGTAAAGACTACATAGATGATGAAGATAAAAAAAGTTTAATTGCAGAAATTGATAATATATTAAAAATATAGATTGAATAATAAAGTAGAAATTATATTTTATATGAATTAATAAAATATAATTTTTCATATTAGAAATAAGGTATTCTTTGAATAT
>OLPU01002131.1_pt1 | contig 13555 bp, 8 predicted proteins | sample 1673111 | NCBI WGS metagenome assembly OLPU01 (sample SAMEA3136755, study PRJEB25190) | human gut metagenome | reverse complement strand
GGGGCCGCCGATCGGAGGGATACGAACCCTGCGCTAGGCAAACAGACTGGGCATAAGACCGGGCGAAAGGATGTTGGGACATGAGCGAAAACGAAAAGACCGAGAAGCTGGAATATCAAACGGAAGAGAAGATCGAAGGGCTGACCGAGCCGATTGAGGGCGAGAAGGATATCGAGTCCGAGCCTGCGCAAGGGGAAACGGTGGACGGCGGGGGTTCGCCCAAGCGCAAGCGCCGCATCGTCGCAGCGGCCGTCCTCGGCGTTGCCGTGATCGCGCTGTGCATTGCGGGCATCGTGGGCGCTGCAACGCCCTCGGAGGCACCCCAGCCCGAAAAATCCCAGCCGGAGCAAGAGACGGTTGCGCCTAAGAATGACCAGAAGTATTCCCTCGCGGTCAAAATCGAAGCCGAAGGGTGGACTGATACCGCGACTAAGGCGACAGTGCGCGTCGAAGCTGCGGCCCCGCACGGAGAGATGGAACCTATCGAGCGCGAGGTCGAGTGCGGCGAGAATATCGTCCTTGTAGAGGCCGATGAGTTCGTGAAGGACGCCACTTACAAGGTGTCCGTGTCCAAAGCCCCCGTGCTTGAAGACGGATCAACCTACACCGCAGGGGAGCCTTTCGAGCTTAAAGCCCCCTCTGATGCTGCTGCGAGCGCGAGCAACACCGTAAGGTCGCTTGGCCTTGAGTGGGATAACGAGCGCGAAGACGCTATGGTCATGTTCGAGACGGTTTCAGCCGATGAAAAGAAGATAATCGTCAACATCACTCTCGCGCCGAAAGCGCTGGCCGACATGAGTGCCGAAGAGGTCGAGGCGTCGGCAACAGCCCTCGAAGCGGCAGGCAAGTCAGACGCCGCCCAGGCGGCCGTGCAGAGCGCCCCTGCCACATCGGGTAATGCTGTGCAAAGCGGGGGGACCGGAGGTGGATCGACGTCCGGGGGAGGTTCCTCGGAACCTGCTCCCGCTCCTGCTCCCGAGCCGGATCCTCCGGCGCATGTCCATAACTGGATTCCCGAAACGACAGAGAAGACTATTTACCACAATTTCTGTGGGATTTGCGGCGCTGATATTCAAGGAAACGAAGCGGGTCATCTGAAAAACCATGCCCTAGCAGGGGAAGGCGTTGGCAACGCCTATCCGTCTCCTGTAGGGACGGAGACTGTGAACACTGGCCGCTACTACTGCTCCTGTGGGGAGTGGAAATAGAAGAATCGAAGGCGAACGAGATGGGAGAGGGCAATGATAGACAACTTGCTGAAAGAAGGAGGAGGCATACTGCGTCGCCTGCCGTCCGCAGCGATGGCTATCATGCTAGCGGTGACGCTGGCGATACCACAGGGATTGGCCTTAGCCGATCCTGCTCCCGTCTCTGAAGATGTTGAAGCCTTCGGGCATGCAAATAGCGAGGCACAGCCGGTAATCTCGGAATCTAACACAAGTACGGAGATGGCAGATAAGGGGGATGGGCTAGAGCAGGAAGTTACCCCTGATCAGGAAACGCAGCCTGATAACCCAAAGGAAGAAAACCCCGTGTCGAAAGAGCCGGATGAAGATTCGGAATCTATAAAAAATGAGGCCTCTGACGTTGAAGAGGAAGCCGAGCAGCCTGTAGATCCGCTTTTGTTGGCCAGTCAGGCTCCACCGGTCATGGGGTCGATCGCGCGTGACCTATCGACCATAAGTGGCACCGCAAGCATGGTGTGTCTCAACCCTGGGCCGACGAACGACCATTACAACCGGTTCGGTATAACCATGCCCGACGGCCAGTATTTGATTGGCCACTGCATGGACTATGGACAAGCGGCGCCAGCCGATGGCACTTATAATTTCACAGGGGTTTGGGATTCTGGAGCTCGTGCTTACAATGTGACGCTTGACACAACCGGGGCAAATAAGAATCCAGGATCTTTAGCGCCTTATCCGTGCCAGCGGGTAGGGAACTTCTACTGGACGCCGAAAGGATCTGTTGAGCTCTACAAGAGCTCAACTAAGCCTGATATGACGAACGGCAACCCGGTTTACAGTCTCTCTGGTGCAAAATACGATGTTTACCGCTCAAACGATGACGGTTATGTACTGACATTGACGACTAATGCATCTGGTTACGCATCGGCCTCCGGCCTGCCTTATGGCAACTACTATTGCGTTGAGTCGCAACCACCAACGGGTTTCTTTAAAGATACTAGCCGACATTACTTCGATGTATCAGGCAATGCTGTTATTAGAGCGTCTGATGTGCCGTACGACGATCCGGTAGGTGCGTTGCTTCATAAGGCAGACCCGTTGACCGGAGGCACCGCTCAAGGGGGTGGAACGCTCGGAGGAGCGGAATTCACCGTAAAATACTATGCGGGTTACTATTCTTCCGATCCAGCTGCACAAGGGATAAGCCCTATGCGCACGTGGGTTATGCGTACGGATTCTGACGGTTTCTGCTATTTTGACTCATCGTATGTGGTATCCGGCGACCCGTTTTATATTGGCGCTGCTGGCACACCGACGTTTCCTTTAGGCACTGTGACCGTCCAGGAAACTAAAGCGCCGGAGGGATACGTGCTGTCCTCTGCGGCGCGTCCGAACGACGTATTCGTGCAGCGCATTACAATGTCGGGTATTGAGGGGAATCCGGCTGAGGTCTGGAATGAGCATCAATTCCTGGACGATTCTATCCGCGGCGGCGTAAAGACGACGAAGCTCGATGGCTACTACCAAAGCGCGACCGCGCAGGGCGATGGAACAATGCAAGGCGCGACCTTCGCCATCAAAAATGCATCAGAGAACCCCGTCGTGGTCGGAGGCGTCACATACGAGCCGGGCAAGGACGTGGCCACCATCACCTCCGGCGCCGACGGCGTGGCGCAGACCGCGAGCGACCTTCTGCCCTACGGCACCTACGAGCTGCGCGAAACCGTCCCGCCGGAGGGCTACCTGCTCTCCGACGAAGTATGGCGCTTCGAGATCCGCGAGGACGGCAAGGTTGTGGAGGCGACCACCGAGCAGGCCATCGACGACCAGGTGAAGGCCGCGGAGTGCTTCATCATCAAGGTAGGCACGAAGATAGGCGATGACGTCACCGAGGGCGACAAGGCCGACGCGATACCCTTGCCGGGGGTCGAGTTCAGCATCTACGCCTCCAAGGACTTCGTGGATAACGGCGACGGAACCTACACGGTGCGCGACGGAGCCGCGCCCTATGCCACTATCGTAACCGATGAGAACGGCATAGCGGACACGTCCTACAACCCGCGACCGGACGATCAGCACGGCGCGTTGCCCTACGATGACTACCTGGTGATCGAGACGGGGCCGAAGCCGAATTACGATCCCATAGAGCCGTTCACGTTCTCTGCCCGCGAGGACAAGAAGGTGTACCACTTCTTCGCCAACAACACGTACGTCACTGCGGGCGTCGAGCTCGTCAAGGTGGACGCCGAGTCGGGCTTGCCCGTGCTGGTTGCGGGAACGCAGCTGCAGGTGCTCGATGCGTCTAAGACCCCCATTGTGTGGCACGAGACGTATCCCGAGGCGATCAGCTACGACACTCTCACGGTCGGCGATACGGGCCGCGTGTACCTGCCTCAGAAGCTCAACGCCGGATCCTACTACCTTCGCGAGGTGTCCGCCCCCGAGGGCTACCTGCTCGGCCATGCCGACGTGCCCTTCACGGTGTCAACCACGACGGACTGGGATGATCCGCTTGTGGTCGAGTACGCCAACATGCCCCAGAAGGGCTCTGTAAAGGCGATGAAGGTGGACGCCGAGACGGGCGAGCCCGTACCCGCTGCCGGCATCGAGTTCGACCTCGTCGCCGCGTCTGACATCAAGACCGGCGACGGCGTGGTGCACGTGCCCGCCGGCGAGATCGCCGCGCACATTGTCACGGCCGCCGACGGCACCGCAACGGCCGAAGATCTGTACTTGGGCAGCTACCGCATCGTCGAGACGCTCGCGCCGGAGGGCTACGTGCTCAACGGCGAGCCCGTCGATGTAACGCTCTCATACGCCGGCCAGGAGGTCGCGGTGACGCGGGCCGGGGCCGTCGTGGAGGACGCGCCCCAGAAGGGCGTCATCGAAATCGTCAAAACCGACGAGGCCGACGGGCGCGCCGTGCCAGGCGCGGTCTACGAGGTGACGGCAGCCGCGGACATCGTGACCCCCGACGGCACGGTGCATGCGAGCTCCGGCGACGTGGTGGCCACCGTCACCACGGGCGATGACGGCAAGGCCGAGACGGATGAGCTGTACCTGGGCGATTACAACGTGCGTGAGACGGCCACGCCCGACGGCTGGGCCATCGACCACGAGACGCACATGGTCGAGCTCTCATACGCTGGCCAAGAGGTAAAGGTGACGCGTACCGTGCTCGAGACGGCCGACGCGCCCACCACGTTCATATTGCTCAAGAAGGCCGAGCTGATCGACGGCGAGCTTGTCGACTATGCAGGCTCGGAGTGGCACGTGTGGGCCGAGGACGCGGCGGGCGAGATAGCGTACGATGCCACGGCCACGACCGGCGAGGACGGCAGCTTCGTCCTCGAGCGCATCCCCCACGGCGACGGGCTCGCCTACTACTGCCAGGAAACCAAGACAGGCGATGACTACATCCTCGACCCGGAGGTTTACGAATTCTCCGTCGACGAGGAGGGCCTGATCGCAGGCGAGCCGGCCTACGTGTTCTTGAACACGAACTACCACAAGCGCATCATCGAGGCCCACAAAGTCGACCAGGACACAGGCGAGCCGGTTGGCAAGACCGGATTCGGGCTGTACCGCTGGATCGGGGAGGGGGAGCCCGACCCGACGTTCGGCGGCCGTCAGGGCTTCCATGGCGTGTTCGCGGATGATCCCGACGGCGAGGTGGACGGGAGCCTGTGGGAGATGGTCGCCGAGGGGACGACCGACGACATGGGCGCCGTCATCTTCGAGGGCCTGGAGTTCGGCTGGTACATGATGGTCGAGGCGGTGCCGAACCCCGATTACGCCGAGTGGTGGGAGTCGGCGGGATCCACCTGGGGACGCTACCTTTTCAAGGCCGACAAGGACAGCGACGTCCGGCAGACGCAGACGTACGGCAACATGGCCATATCGCTCGAATGCAACGTGAGCAAGGCGACCATCGACCGCACGAGCGCGGCGTTCCAGTCGGATGAGCGCGCACCCGTTCGCGTCGACAACGTGGGCAAGGAGCGCTACCGCTACGACGTCGCGTTCGACGCGGGTTCCACCAACGTGAGGGCAGACCAGTACGCGGTCGTCGATCCTTGCGAGTTCGTCAACCTGGGAATCAGGCTCGACACGCTGGTGACGCCTGCAGCCTATGGCGACACCGACGGGTTGGTCAACGTATGGTACCGGACGAACATGACCGATACGTCGGCCGTGTACTCGACCGCCAGCGCGACCGCCGGCAACCCCCCGAACCAGATGGCCGACGGAACCGACCGCATCGGCACGGTCGGGTGGCGCCTTTGGAGGGAGGGCGTCGCCGCCGGCGCCCGCACGCGCCTCGACGTCGACGGGCTCGGCCTCGCCGCCGGCGAATACGTCACGGGAATCATGCTCGAATACGGGTCGGTCGAGGTAGGGTTCCGCACGCTGCAGGACATGAGCTACCTGGTGTACGCAACGGAGCCCCTGGACAACAGCAACGGCGAGGTGGTCATCCCCAACAGCGTGACGAGCCATATCACCCGCAACTGGAGAGACGGGCAGGGGCTGTACGACGACGCGCATGACAACGTGATCACGCGGGTCATCGACACCTTCGGCTTCGCATCCTCCTATCACGGGTTCTCGACGGGCACGGCAGGCAACGGTGGCGCGCTCACCGCGACGGGCGACCGCGTCCCGGCCCTGGAGGGCGTGGCCATGCTCCTCGCCGCGGTGGCCGCCGTCCTGCTGGGCATCTGGGCCACGAGGCGCGAAGAAGGGGAGGGGGCATGAGGAGGGCCCTGGCCGAGCATGCAGAGGACATGCTCCGCTACATGCTGGACAACTCCGACGACGTGCGGAGGATCGTCGTCGGCCGGAAGAAGCTCGTGAGGGACCTGCAGATGAACCCGACAACGGTGTCCGTCGTCCTCGGCTACCTCAAAGAGCTCGGCCTGGTCGAGGTGAACGGCCGCTATGCGGAGAACGGCGCGCAGTTGGAGAACGGGTACACGGTGACCGAGGCAGGATGCGAGTTCGTCGCCGAATCCCCCAAGGCTAGGAGGTAGCGAATGGCATCGGAGGAAGAGGTCGTACGGTTCATCTTCAACGGTGCGAACGAGATGGCCGAGCTGATGTACCAGCTCATCAAGTGGGCCCTCGAGCGCCGCGAGAAGGGGAGGGACGACGGCCGGCGCGACCCCTCGAAGATCAGCGGCCGCATAGCCCCGGAGGACGCGGCGAGCTTCGCCGCCGACCTCGCCGCGGCGGGCATAGGGGCCGAGTACGTGGCGCAGGCCGACGGCGGCCTCGTCTACTCGTGCGACGCCAAGCACTTCGAGACGCTCAAGGCGCTCACCAAGGGCTACGCCGCGAAGTACGACGCCATGCACCCGGAATCCGTTGACAACGTCTACTACGAGACGCTGCGGGACTGGCGCGGCTGCTCGCTCAACGAGTGCTTCGAGGTGGCGTCCACCGTGGAGGTGGCCGCCGTGAACAAGATGCGCGCCGACCTCGCAGCCATGGGGGTCTACTTCGAGGTGGCCCGCCGCCCGGAGAACCTCGGCTACGTCGTCAAGTTCAACGCGAAGGACGCGAGCATGGTGGAGCGCGCCCTGTGCGAGCTCGACCAGGCGTACGGGCATCCCCAGAGCGCCCAGGACGTCGCGCGCGCCGTCGCGGGCTACCTCCCGTCTCCCGCCGAGGGCGTATGGAAACGGGAGGGAGCCCGCTCGACGCTCGAGGCGAGGAACGCCGGCCAGGACGAGGTGCTGGCCGCCGCCCACGTGTACCCGGAGAACGGGGGATGGCACGTTTACGGCGAGGCGGCGGGGGAGCGCTTCGGCGACGGCGTCTACGGCACCGAGCGCGAGGCCGTGCAGGCGGGCGAGCTGCTCGTGGAGCAGAGGGCCGCCGAGCTCGGCTCGAACGTCGAGATCCCGCGCCAGGGAGCTGCCGCGCGCGACCTCGACGGGCGCAAGGCGGGCGACTACACGCTGACCATGACCACGGTCGAGTGGGACCGGGCCGCGAACATCATGGGAGGCCCAATGGAGGAGGACGGCATCCCCTTCTCCCTGTCCTTCGACGAGGCGGCGGAAACCGCTTCGCTCACCTTCGCGTCCGAGCACGCCGCCGGCGTCAAGGCCATCGCAGACCGCTATATCAAATCGTCGAAGGAGAACCTCAAGGACTTCACCACTGCGCGCTTCGAGGATTGGGACGAGTTCTGCGAAGTCGCCGAGACGGGGATGGTGAGGGACGACGCCCTGCAGGCGATCAGGGCGGAGTGGATCGACGTCGGCGATGGCAGGTACAGCCTGGAGGCGTACGCGAACGCATGGGACGCCGAAGCCGTCGTCGGCGTGTCGGTGTACGCCAAGGCCGTCGTGGAATCCGACCCGTCCCTCGAGGGATGGGAGGTATGGGGGAACGCCGACGGGCCCAATTTCGGCGAGCGCGGATTCGATGACCTCGCAGAGGCCATGGAGTACGCGGAGTCCCTGGCGGCGGGGGAGCTCGCCGAGAGGGGCTACGAGGTCGCCGTGGGATCGCGTCCCGAAGCGCCCGCACAGGAGCGCGGCGAAGCCGCTCCCGAGCTCGACGCCCCAGCACGCCAGGAGCGAACCGTGGAGCAGGCGGACTACGTCGTCGAGCCGCGCGCCGTCGGCCCGTCGGAAACGGTAGAGACGGTGGTCGCCGCCACCAAGTCGGCGGAAGTGGCCGACGATGCGGGCGAGGCGCACATCGGAAGCTCCTTGGAGGAGATGACGAACCCTGACGGGCTCGATCTGCCGAGCATCGAGCGGTTCGGCTCCGCCGAAAAGCTGGACGGCGCGAAGATCGGCGACGTCCTGCAGGCATGCTCCAAAGACGTGAAGATGATCAAGGCGCAGCTCGAGGCCAAGCGCCAGCAAGGCGTGGAACGCGGGGCGAAGGCGGCCGTGCAATCTAAGGGCGCGGCGCGCTGATGGCCAAGAACGGGAAAAACGGGGTGCCCGTCGCAACGACGGCGCGCAAGCGGGAGGCGAGCCAGGGGTTCATCGCCCTCATGGCCGGCATCTCCTTGGTCGCGTTCGTTGCGGTCAACCATGTGGCGGGCTACGTCATCCCCGTCGCCTCGTCGCGCGGGCCCGCGGCGGCGCTCACGAGCATCCCGGTAGCCCTGCTCGACTTCGCGCGGAGCCCTTGGGCGCTGAGCCTCGACCCGGCCGCCGTGGCCGTCGGGCTCGCGGGGCCGGCGGCCGTCGTTCTCGTGTACCTGCTCGGCGGCAAGAAGGCCGACAAGCCGACCATGGCGGGCATGGAGCACGGCACCGCGCGCTGGGGCGAGGAGGACGAGAAGGACAGGCACGCCGACACGGATAACCCGCTGAACAACATACCGCTCGCCCAGGGCGTCGAGCTCTGCCTCGACCCCGATGCGATAGGGACGCGCCGGAAGGGCTTCGTGGAGATCAACCGCAACGTGATGTGCTTCGGCCCGCCAGGCACGGGCAAGACGTTCTATCTGTTCGTCCCCGCGCTCCTGCGGTTCTGGCGGCCCACCGACCCGTCGAGCATCACGAGCGACACGAAGGGCACGACCGTGAAGCGGATGCTGCCGTACCTCATGAGGCACGACCGCGTGGTGAAGGTTCTCAACACCAAGGATCCGTCCAACAGCCACGGCTACAACCCGCTCAAGTACACGCGCAACGATTTGGAGGTGCTCATCGCCGTCGACACCATCATGGGCAACACCACAGGACGCAAGCCCGATGAGGGCGTCGACGGGGACTTCTGGGAGAAATCCGAGAAATCGGTGTTCGTGTCCATCATCGGAGGCTTGCGCGAGCTGAAGGAGATAGCTCCGGGGCTCGACGTCGAGGTGAACATACCGACGATGGCGGACATCCTGCTCACCGCCGAGGCTTCGAGCGACGACGAGGATCCGAACACGCCCACGACCATCGACCGTTTCTTCGCGCTGATCGAGCATCTGAAGCCGGACAGCTACGCCTGCCGCACCTACAAAGGCCTGAAGCTGGCCGGCAAGGGCCGGACGATGAACTCCATCCTGGTGTCGTGCGCGGTCAGGCTCATGCCCTTCAACCTCCCCGTCATCCGCGAGCTCATGTGGCGCGACGAGATGGAGATCGACCGCATACCCTTCGAGGGCACCAACTTGTTTGTCGTGGCCGACGATGCTGGCGGCCAGCTCGACTTCGTCTTGGCCATGTTCTACCAGCAGACGTTCCGCACCCTCTACAACATCGCCGACAACCTGCCGGGGGAGAGGTTCCCGGTCCCGGTCGTGTCGTTCATCGACGAGATGTTGAACATGGGCAACATACCCTACAAGGAGAGGATCCTCATGACCGCCCGCTCCAGGAACATGCCGATAGTGATGGGCCTCCAGAGCATGGATCTCGCGAAGGAGAAATGGGGCGAGAACATCTTGGGCGCGATCCTCGACGCCTGCGACACGATCGTCTACATGGGCGGCGGCCGCTCGAAGGAGAGCCGCGCGTACATCTCGGAGTCCCTGGGTACCCAGACGGTCTACGAGCACACGGTGAGCGAGACGGTGAGCGCCCGGATCATGGGCAGCAACGATTCCGCTCAGTCGTCGTACCAGTCGCTCGGCCGCCCGCTGCTCGACGAGGCCGAGGTCGACAAGATACCGCGGGAGCAGTGCATCGTCCACTTCTCGGGCGCCGCGCCCCTCATGGTGGGCAAGTACCGCACGCAGGACACGGACGAGTACAAGGACTCGCCCTTCGCGCCCGACCGAAGGGGCGAGGCCGTCACAGGGCCCTTCCCTTTGCAGGAGATGAGGGAGCACAACGCGAGGGTGCGGGCATCCCTTGCCGCTTGACGACATGGAAAGGCCCCGGTCCGTCTCCCACGGTCCGGGGCCGAGAAGCGATCACGGCCGCAACGAGGCGGCTTTGACCAAGGAAATGATATTCGAAAGGAACGGGACATGAAAGACCAAACATCGAAAACGGCCAAGAACAGGGCATCTGCGCTTGGGAAGGCGAAGGCGGCGGCGCTGTCGCTCTTCGGGGCCGGCGCCGTGTGCCTCGCGAGCGCGAGGCCCGCTTACGCCGTGGACGTCAACGGGCCAAGCTTCAACTACATGATCACCCAATACGTGGGGCCCGGCATGACGGTCATGGGCTTCGCGATCTTGGTGGTAGGGGGTTACAACTACTTCAACTACAAGGACGAGGAGGGGCCGAAGGCCAAGGCGGGCTTGGCCGGGATGGTTGGCGGCGGCATCATGGCGGCCATAGGCGGCGGCGCCGTCCTCATGCTCTCCATGAGCTGAGGCCGCAATGTCCTTCACCGTCCCCTACCACCTCGACCCGCTCGACTACGAGCGGAAGGCATTCGGGCCTTTCACGTCTCGCGAGCTCAAGTACGGCGGCATCGGCATCGTCCTCGCCGCAGTTGTCGGCGGCGCGCTCTGGTTCGCCCCTTTGAGCGTGCCCGAGCTCTTCCGCGTGATGCCCGCCATCGCGGTGGCGTTCCCCTTCTTTTACGTGGCCAACACCAAGGCCCCGCCCGGCTACGAGTCGCCGGAGGAGTACATGAGGGAGCGGCTCGCATCCGCGTTGAGCGGGGAGGACGTATACGTGTACGGCTGCGACGACGAGGACGAGTACGAGGTGATGGAAGATCCGCCGGCGAAGTCGCCCAGGGAGAGGAAGGAGTCTGCCAAGCATGAGAAGAAAGAGCGAGAGTACGTCCGCGGCAAAGCGCGAAGCGCACGATAGGGCGGATGCTGCCATGCCGGACGTCGCGGGCCTGACGGTGAAGCAGGCCGAGATGGCGCTCGCCGAGGCGCGCAACCGGGAGCGAGAGCGCCGCGAGTACGAGCGGCGCAAGGCGAAGGGCAAGCCCCTGTCGAAGATCACCCAGGATGCGATCCGCTACGAGAAGTGCTTCGAGAGCGGCGTCGTGAAGGTCGAGAAAGGGCTCTACTCGATAACATGCGACGTGGACAACATGGACTACCGCAACCTCGGCGAGAGCGAGAAGGAGGCGCTGTACGTCCGGCTCCTGCGGGTCTACAACCTGTTCGAGCCGACGACGCACCTGCAGTGGTCGGTCATCGTGCGCGTCGTCGGCCGCCGGTCGATCCTCGACGAGGTGCTCATATCCCACCAGCCGGACGGGCTCGACCGCCTGCGCGACGAGGTCAACGAGGTGCTCACCGACCGCGCGTCGAAGGGCAAGACGGACATAGAGACGCGCCTGCTGCTCACGATCTGCACCAAGGCCGACAACGAGGCCGAGGCCCAGAGCATCCTCGACGGCCTGGTCAAGGACATACGCCCCGACTTCGAGTCGATGGGATCCGGCCTGACGGTGCTGAGCGGCGCGGAATGGCTCGAGATAGTGGCCGGCGTGTTCTGGCCCTCCGACGTCCTCGTGTTCGACTGGGCAACGCTCGTCGACACCAAGACCGGCAAGGCCACGGGGCTCACCACCAAGGACGCCGTGGCCCCGATGTCCCTCGCGTTCGAGCCGCGCATCCTCAAGCCGCGCCCGAACGGCACCACCTCGGTCGTCAAGGACAGCGGGATCTACCGCTGCAACGATTTCTACGCCTCGACGCTGCTGCTGCGCAAGTCGCCCGGCATGATAGACGACAGGATGGTGAGCGTCATCACCTCGACGCCCATGGACATGATGTTCACCATCCACATGCAGCCCACGTCGGCCGAGAGCTCGCGCAAGGCGACCGACGCCTACATCGCCGCCGTCGAGGGCGACACGCACGACCGTGCCAAGGAGGCGCGTCGCGAGAACATGCCGGCGGGCGTCTACATGACCTCCAAGCACGTCGACCGCGCCCAGGACGCGGAGGAGCTCAAGAAAGAGGTGCAGTTCGGAGGCCACAAGCTCTTCTACACGACCATGAGCGCGCATGTGCGCGCCGAGACGCCCGACGACCTCAAGCTCGAGCAGATACCCAAGCTGCAGCGGGCCTGCGGGAGGTGGGGCGTGAGCGCGACGCCGCTGTCGGGGCGCGAGCGGCAGAAGGACGCCATGAACGCGACCCTTCCCATAGGCAAGAACTTCATCAACGCCCCGTCCACGATGACGACCGCCAACGTCGGCGCGCTCATCCCGTTCACGTCGCGCCGCTACCAGGATCCGGGCGGTATCTACTGGGGGGTCGACGCGGAGTCGGAGGACTTCATCATGCTCGACCGGACGGCGCTCGGCGCGCCGCACCAGATGGTGTTCGGGATCACGGGCTCGGGCAAGTCGTTCGGCCTGTGCCGGGAGAACCTGCAGATCCTGCTTCGACGCCCCCGTGCGAAGGTCTACATCGCGTCCCCCGGGCTCGCATACAAGCCGTTCGTTCAGCTCCTCGGCGGTAAATGGTTCGAGGTCGGCGCCGGCTCGAAGGACTACTTCAATGTCATGTCCATCAACATCGACCAGGTGGAGGACGTAGAGCAGGCCATCGCGGACAAGGCGGAGTACCTCATGGGCCAGGTGGAGTGCATGCTCTACAAGGGCGCGGTCATGGACGGCAAGGACACACGGGCTGCGAAGGAGGCGACGCTGCTCTATTCTTGCATCCAGGATTGCATACCGAAGGTCTACGGCCGCTACCTCGACACGCACCGGGCCGAGGACGTCCCCGTGCTCGCGCAGCTCGCCGATGAGCTGGGCGACATGAAAGTCCCCGTCGCGCGCGACGCCGCCCAGGCGCTCAGCCTCTTCACGACCACTACGGCAGTCGGCGGTCAGTTCAGCCAGCGCGACGGATCTCCCTTCGACGACGATGATTGCAGGCTGTTCGGCGTCGGGTTCCGCAACGCCGGCGACATCATCAAGGCCCCCGCATTGTTCGCCTTCACGGACATGTTCTGGAGGCAAGCCGTAATGAACAAGGTGAAGGGCTATGAAACGTGGGTGCTGTTCGACGAGTTCCAGACCTTCATGGACTGGCCGATCGCCGCGCAATATTTCTTGAAGGCGTGGATGGAAGGCCGCAAGTACGACCTGTACCAGACGGGCGCCACCCAGAACGTCTTGGCAGTGCTCGAGAACGCCAAGGCGTCCCGCGCCCTGGACAACTCCGGCGTCGTCACCATGTACAACATGGCCCACGACGACGCGAGGGAGCTCGCCGAGCGGCTTCACATGTCCGAGCGGCAGATGCGCTACACGGTCAACCCGCCCGAGGGCCACGGCGTCTTGTCGGTCATGGGGTCGGTCATGCCGTTCAAAGACTCTTGGCCCAAGGGCACCGAGACGTACAAGGTGTTCACTTCCAAACCCAAGGAAACCAAAGGGCGAGCGATGTAGGCCATGTACGTCAACATCGGACATAGCGAGGACGTCATCGCCGCCTGGCAGGACGACGCCAGGCCGGAGGACTCCGCGACGTT
>OLPU01002113.1_pt1 | contig 13633 bp, 10 predicted proteins | sample 1673111 | NCBI WGS metagenome assembly OLPU01 (sample SAMEA3136755, study PRJEB25190) | human gut metagenome | reverse complement strand
AAAACAAATAAGTTACATAAAAATCGATGTTTCCTACTCTATTTTTACACCTTCTAAACTTCCGAACGCACAAGAAGCACAAATGACCGGACTCATTGTGAGATTAAAGCCTAACACCTGGGTGACTGAGAAAATGATTTCACATGGTAATTACGATGAAAGTCTCCTGCTTCTCAAAGGGGAATTAGAACTCCGCATCGATAACAGCACTTATATGATCTACGAGGGCGACAGTTTCTATATCCCTAAAAATTGTTTACATAACTACTTGAATACATCAGATGAAGAAGCGACCATAATAGTTTACTTTTCACAATCAGTTTATTAAGGAAAACACGATTATGAAATATATTATTGATGGACATTTTGACCTGCTAAGCGATGTCGCTGTACGCCGCAAAAATGGTGAGCACAAGGTCATCGAAAGATTGTACTATCCTGCATTCAAAAAAGGAAATGTTACCGGAATCGTTGCCTCACTCTTTGTAGACAGCCAGTACCTGCCTTACGGAAGTGTTTCCATCGCTCTGGAACAGATTGCAGCTCTCCACTGTGAGATCAGCGAAAGTCCGGAACTTCTTATGCTTTGTACATGTGCCGATGACTTTGTAAAAGCTGCTCTGGAAAAAAAGGTCGGTATCCTTCTCTCCTTTGAAGGAGCAGAACCGGTATCTTCCTGCCTCATGTTACACGCATTCTACGCCGCAGGCGTAAGAGGACTGGGACTTACCTGGAGCCGCAGAAATATGGCAGCTGACGGCTGTGATTTTACCGGAAATGCAAAAAAAGGCGGTCTGACCGACTTTGGCCAAATGCTTGTAAAAGAAGCTGAATCCTTAAACATGATCATTGATCTCAGTCATTTAAGTGACGAGGGCGTGGATGATGTCTTATCCATTACCTCCTGCCCACTGATCGCATCGCATTCTAATGCACGGGCAGTTGCTCATAATAACAGGAATCTGAAGGATGAGCATTTAAAAGAAATCGCCAAACGTGGCGGTGTTGTGGGACTGAATGCCTGCAGTATCATTAACGCAGATGCCGGCAGCACAGCTGACCGCCGGCAAATGCTTGCACACCTGGATCACATGATCCAGGTAATGGGAGAACAGCATGTCGGTTTCGGATTTGACTTTTGCGATCTCTTCTTAAAGAACAGTTCCGCACAAGACTTATCCCTGATGCCGGAATTTCCTTTCGATATTCTGTCCGGCGGTCATGCGGACATTCCGGATTTCTTGCAGAATATGAAGAAACATAATTATTCAGATGAACGGATTTCTCTGCTTGCAGGCAAAAACTGGCTTTATGCATTCGAAAAAATCCTAAAAAAATAGTTTATCAGAAGGAGTATTTTTGTAATGAATTCAAATATGACAGAACAATTAGATCAGCTTTTCCGTATGTGGGATCGCGGTCTTTGCCCTGGCGCTCAGGTATTGATTCGCCAGCACGGTAAAACTCTTTACGAAAAATGTTTTGGATATGGAAATCTTGAAAATAAATTAAAAATCCATAAAGAAAGTATTTTCCATGTCGCATCGATTTCCAAAGAATTTACTGTTATGTCTATTCTTCTTCTCTGGAAAGAAGGAAAACTTGATTTAGATGACAACATCAGAAAATATTTAGATGAATATATCAACATTGAAACACCGATTACGATCCGCCAGATGATGAATAATGTCAGCGGACTTCGCGACCAATGGGAACTCTTATTTTTACGCGGTATCAAGATCAACGATCAGATTGACATGGATGATATCAATACAACGATATCTCTTCAGAAATCTCTGAACTTTGAACCGCAGTCACAGTATTTATACAGTAACACCGGTTTCCATTTATTGGCACTTATCGTTGAAAAGCTGTCGCAAATGAGCTTCCCGCAATTTGTAAAAGAACGTATTTTCACTCCACTCGGAATGACACATTCTTTTGTCCGCGAAAGCTTTACACAGATTGTTCCGGATCTTACTTACTCTTATCAGGACGAAGGTGATGATACATTCTACTACAATCCACTGAACTATGCACTTTACGGGCCAACCTCTGTAAATACCTGTGCTTCCGATCTCTGCAAAGTATTAGATGAGTACATTCATCCAAATGTGATCGATCCTGAAATTATCGAGCTTATGAAGAAACCTGTCCTTCTCAGCAATGGCAAAACGGCTGAATACTGCGGCGGACTGATCACCCATAAGCTTCATGGTCTGGATGTATTCGGTCATGGCGGTGCCGATGCTGCATACCGTGGTGAAATTATTTGCATTCCGGAAAAAGAACTGGAGCTTGTACTGATCAGTAACACCACAACTTACGCAATGTCTAAGCTTGCCGATAAAGCCACCTGCATCGTACTCGGATTACCGGATTGTACCGAACCAGCCGTGCCGGAACATGAAAATGCACCTGCTCGCAGCGGTGTATTCCTGACAGCACTTCCGGATGATCCAATGTTTGTTGATATCACAGAGCAAAACGGTATTTTTTATATGCAAAGAGAATGGTGTCGCACAGAACTGGTAAAAGAAGAGGATGGCGGTTATCGCATTGGTTCATTGGATGAAAAGATCTACTTCACAGATAACGGAATCCTTTATCGGCTTCCTGGTCGTGTACTTACATTGACCCCTGCCAAACCTGCAGATCCGGCACTTTTCCAAGAAGGAATCTATTACAACGACGAAACCGATTCCTTCATGAAATTAGTGAAAGTTGAAAATACCTGCGAAATCCATATGCGTCGTCATGGGAAAACAACACTTTACCAATCAACATCAGGAAGTATTATCTTCCGAATGGATGCAAATCTTGTAATGTATGTAAAAGCTGAAAATGATACCATCATTATGGATGGCGGTCGTATAAAACATATCATTTACCAAAAACAATAAATTAACAGGACGCATGAAAAAACGAAAGTTTTTTCATGCGTCCTGTTGCTTATGGATACAATAACAGCTGTATTACACAAACAAAACTGTTTTCAGCATACTGACCGGATCACATCGCTTTTGATGTGCTCTTTTACACTTTCTAATTCTCCAGATACTTCCGTATACAATCTTCCTTCAACTGCTCCCCAATCACGATCACAACCTCCTGCCCGTCTCCGATCGGCTTCATACTGATCTCATGACCGGTTGCATTCAGCTGCATCCAGCTTCCTGCATCATCTTTCACGAATCCCTTCACCCGGAAAATACCGCCACATTCCGGATCCTGCATTATCTTCGCAACCTGCGTCTTCAATTCATCTGCAGAAATTTTCAATTCCATAAAATACAACGAATCAAAACCTTTTTTCTCATCCAGCTCCATCTTTCGATAATTTTCTGCAACATAACCGCTCTTTAAGATCTTATCAAAATCCTCTTTCGAAAGCTCTGCTCCATCTTTTCTCATGATTTCCCGATCCAGCCTTCGCTTGCACTGAACCTGTTCAAGCGCTCTGTTCAAATGTTCAATTGTATTTTCAATCTGTTCTTTTGTTGCTTCTTCTGCCCTGCTGAGGATGATGCTTCCTGCATTTGCAGCCTCGGACGCAAGCAGATAGTCTGCTTCTTCTGACAATTCCGGCTCCAGTTTTGCGTCAACGATCGTAATCACATTGCCAATCTCATACCACTTATCCAGTGGTTCATCGTGAAGAACGTCAAAAAATTCGTCTACATCATAAATCCCGGACGGTTCAACAATTACTCTGTCATATCCGCACATTCCCATTGCGATCAGTTTCGTCCGGAAACGCCTCCTGTGCGTCTCTTTGTCGCACCCACCGGAAATCATTTCAAGCTCACAGTTATCTCCCATCAGGTCCCGCAAAAGAAGCATATCTACATTTACCGCACCAAAATCATTCTCAAGGATGCCAATGCTCATTCCTTTATCCAGAAGATATTTTGCATATTTTTTAATAAACGTTGTCTTGCCGGAACCTAAAAAGCCGGTGATTAAATCTATTTTTACCATCGCTAATCTTCCCCTTTGATTTTTTAGTTCTTCAAAAATTTTCTGCTGTAATTTTACTTCCTTCTCTCTACTTTTAAGATAATAGCATATTTTTTTAGTTTCTTAAAGGAACTCAAATAAAGAACTCAAACAGAAACTTAAATTTTGAGTTCCTATTTGAGTTCTTTTCATTTTTTCTAAAAAATCATTTTCCTTTTTACTTTTCTTCTTTCTTTATCCCAGCCTTCTCCAGAATCCCGTTCCACATCTGCTCTCGCTTTTTCTCCCGTTCTGCCTTTCCGTCATTCCACTTCTGTATAAATGCCATCTGTTCCAGATCATCTCGCTCTTCCATAAACAGCCTCTCTTTCTTACATTTATTCAGATGAATTATTTCCTGTACCTGACTATTATATGCGTGTCCGCAATGATTCTTTCCACTTTGCACGTTATATTTATAAGCAAGAAAAAAACAGGCATCACCCCCGACACCTGATTTTCTCTCACTTATTCACTCTTTAATTTTCTCTTCTTTCTTCCCCAGATATACATGGACAGTACAATCGCCACGCAATCCGTAAGTGCCTGTCCGTAAATGACTCCGTTTAATCCGAACACTGCATTCAACAGATACAGTAAGGGAATCAGCAGAAGTCCCTGTCGGAGCACCGACAGAATCGTTGCAGGAAGTGCATCTCCAGTAGACTGCATGCAGTTCATATTTACAAAAAGGATTCCGATAAACGGTCCGGAAACCATATATGCAGCCAGCATTTTCACGCCATAATATATAACGTCTTTATCGTTAATGAACAGGTGGATAATTGGTTCTCGAAAAAAGAAAAATAATGCCGTCGCCAGGATTCCAACGACCAGACAGCATTTTTTCGTAAAACAGTCCACTTCCATAAAACGTTTCTGATTGCCTGCCCCAAAATTGTAACCCATCAGCGGCTGCACGCCGTTTGCAAGTCCCATTTGAAGGAAGGTAATAAACATATTTGCCTTGAATACAATTCCAATCGCCGCCACCGGTGCATTTCCGTACTTGACCAGAATCTGATTCAGCACGATCGTTGATACACTCATCAGTGCTGAAAAAATTGCGGTCGGAAAACCGATCGAACATACCCTTGATAAAACCTGCTCTCCGCATTTGAAATACTTCGGACTGACGGAAAAGCTTTTACTCTTTTTCATGAAATACCAGAGATAATAAATGCTTGCCAGAATATTGCCGATCGTTGTCGCAATCGCAGCCCCTGCCGCCCCCATTCCAAGTCCGCTGATAAATACCGGATCCAGAACAATGTTGGCAACTGTACCGATCATACTTCCGATCATCGCCTCACTGCTTGCACCTTCCGCACGAACGATAAAGCTTGACGCTGCTGACCAGATGATAAATGGTGCACCATAGGAAACGTGAAATGTATAACCTTTTGCCATCTCATAAGTCTGACTGTTCGCACCAAATGTGTAAAGGATCGGTTTCACAAAGAAAATCAGGATCAAAGCAAATAAAATCCCGACGATCAGTGATGCATAGGTTACAAATGCCGATGTATTCTTTACCCGTTTCTCATTTTTTTCTCCCATCGCCATAGATGCAACGGCACTTCCACCCATACCAAACATATTTGCAAATGCCATCAGTAAAATAAATATCGGATTGGTCAGACTGACCGCTGCTACCTGCAGTGGATCCCCAGTCTGTCCAACAAAAAAGGTGTCTGCCATATTGTAGACAACCGTGACCAGACTGCTGATCACGCTTGGTATTGCCATCTTCGCAACGGCTTTTGACACCTTCATACTTCCCATCAGTTCATTTTCATTCATCTGTCCGTCCTCCGTGTTGTTTTTTTCTGCCTGCGTTTTTCTTTACCGTATTCGCAGGAAAAGTATCCAGATTCTGCAACATTTTCTCTGCGATCCGCAGAAATTCCTGCCGTTCTTCTTTTGTCACTCCCTGCAGCAAAATCGTTTCCGACTCTTCGATCTCACTCTTAAGCACAGCTTCTATCTGCTCTGCTTTTTCAGTAAATACGATTTTCTTATATCTTCCATCATTTGGATCAGTCTCTCTTTTTATCAGTCCATTTTTCTCCAAAGATTTCAGTGTCTCTGTTGCCGTGGAAGGACGAAGTCCGAATTCCTGTTCAATATCCTTCTGATAGACAGATCTGTTCTGAGATTCTACTAAAATATAATTTAAAATATTCCCCTGTGCACCGCTGATCCCGATTGTTTCCTGGATTGCCCTGGACCGTCTACGGAGACGGTTGGAAATCTGATTGATCTTCTTTCCTGTCTGCATGATACCTCCCTTTGCCTTATGATATTTTACTTTATCATTTTTCGCATTAAATACTTCGTTTCCTAAGTATTTTAGGGAAGATTTTAAAAAAAGTCAATCAAAAAAAGAGACAGCCCATCATTTTGACAAGCCATCCCTTTTCGTCATATTTTATAAATCCTAAGCTTCAGACTCTTTCTTAGCTCCAAAGTAAGCCTTCAGAGAATTGATCACAATAACAAGTCCGAGTGCCATCAGCAGAACTGCGATGATCAGCTGAAGTCCTTCTACAAGGAATACTGCTGAGCCGGCCTGGTAAGCTTTTACAAGACCGATTGTTCTTTCTACCAGTGCGGTTCCTGTTACGCAAAGCATGATAATAAGCGGTGGGAAAAGCATTTTGTTGCTTCTTCCTGTCACTTTCAGGAATACGCAAAGTGTTACAAGTACCAGAGCGGAAAGCAGCTGGTTGGCTGATCCGAACAATGGCCAGATATTTGCATATCCAATTCGTGTCAGAACATAGGCACATACAAGTGTAAGGATTGTTGAGAAGTAGGTATTGCAAAGGAATTTTCTCCATCCTTCTGCATGTTCCATATCATCTACACTGAAGAGTTCCTGGAAACTCATACGTCCGATACGTGCTACTGCATCCAGACTGGTGAGTGCAAGTGCAGATACGCACATGGTCATGAAGCACTGTGCTACATAAACCGGAACTCCGAACATTTCAAAGAATCCTGCAACACCGCTTGAGAATACCTGGAATGGTGTTCCTGCTGCCGGTGTTCCGTCTGCTGCTGCAGCTGCACCAGCTACACAAAGTGCGAGGACTGCAAGAAGACTTTCCAGAACCATGGCTCCATATCCAACCTTCAGCATATCTTTTTCATTGGATACTGTCTTTGAGGAAGTACCGGATGAAACCAGGCTGTGGAATCCGGAAACGGCACCACAAGCTACCGTAACGAACAGGATTGGGAACATATCTCCTAATGTGTCGTTGTGGAATCCTGTAAATACAGGAAGGTTCATTGTCGGATGTGCAACTAAAAGTCCAAGTGCTGCTCCGGCGATCATTCCGATGAACATATAAGTCGTCATTGCATCACGAGGCTGTTTTAAAAGCCACATCGGAAGTACTGCTGCAAAGAAGATATATACAAATGTGATATAAGTCCAAGTATCTTTACCTGCTGTGATCGGTGCAAGCATACCAAGAGCAAGCGCTGCTACTGTAAGTACAAGACCAAGAACTGTTTCTTTCCATCCGCGGAACTGGAATTTTTTCTGCACCAGACCAAATACCATTGCAAATGCAATGAATAAAAGGGAAATAGTTCCTGCAGCTCCGTTTGTCTTTGCTGCATCTGCAAGTTTTAAAGCTCCGTCGACTTCTGTATACGCATTGAATGTACCTGCAACCATATCTGCAAATGCTGCGATAACAAGAAGTGTGAACAGCCAACAGAACAACAAGAATAATTTTCTACCGAATTTACCAATGTATTTCTCGATCAGAAGTCCCATAGACTTTCCGTCATTTTTTACACTCGCATATAAAGCTCCGAAATCTGTTACCGCACCGAAGAAAATGCCTCCGATCAGTACCCACAGTAAAACAGGAAGCCATCCAAATACAGCTGCCTGAATGGCGCCGGTAACAGGACCTGCACCTGCGATTGACGAAAACTGATGACTGAATACTGTCCAGCCGTCTGTCGGAACGTAATCCTTTCCATCTGCGAATTTCTTTGCTGGTGTCTCTGCCTTTGGATCGATTCCCCATTTGTTAGCAAGCCAGCGTCCGTAGAATACATATGCACAGCAAAGTAAAACGGCTGCGATCAGTACAATAACTAATGTATTCATACTTATCCCTCTCTTTCTCTCTTCCAGTAAAAATTGTTTTATATAGTATTTTAATTTGATAAGCTTTTATCAAATTGCCATAGTGGTGTTTTACCCCTTTAAAGGGCGTTTGTCAATGGATTTTCGGCATTTTCGGCACGTTTACACTATTTTTTTAGAGTACGCTCTGTTTTTTGTGCATTTTTCCATACTCCGCGTTACAAAAACATATGACCGCTTCGCGAAAGCATTCCTGTAATATACAATTTGTCCGTGACACCTGCATCTGACTCCAGAATATGAGACTCCAGAATATGACCGGATATATTTTTATATTGATATTGACATTTTTTCCCAACCGAATTATACTGAATTTTGTAAATGAAACGGGGAGCTTGTTTGACAGGCTGAGAGGAAGTTCAGAACTTCGACCCATATACCTGATTTGGATAATGCCAACGTAGGAACGTATATTTTGATGATAACGGGAGATACATTGGTATCTCTCTTTTTTTGATATACGGCGTCAAATACCATCAGCATACTCTGATGATATTTGAGAAACAGGATTTCTTATAATAATATGAAATGATACCAGGGTCAAAAGGTCAGAAAGCTGATGCAAGCTTGCTTGCAAGAGGATTTTTGACCTCTTGACCCGCCAAAAACATGAGTAAGTAGCCATTTTTCAAAGAAAAATGAGCGGATTACGAATGTTTTTGAGGATTGCGAGAGTGCAAAGCACGTAGCAATCTGGTATCAAATAGGTCAAAATACCTTTTGCCACTCACATTGTTATACTTTTTTTATATTAAGCTGTCATAAAAACAATATTATTCATATTGATGGTAGCGCATTATAATGAGTAGGTCAAGAAAAAACTAAGAAGTAAAGAACAGGAGTGAGTGTGTTTGAAGAAACTTTGGGTTTATCTGAAAGAATACAAGATGGAAAGTATTCTTGCGCCATTATTCAAACTGCTGGAAGTCGTATTTGACCTTTTGGTTCCGGTGGTTGTCGCCAAGATCATTGATATTGGTATTGCAAACAATGACCACGGCTACATCGTAAAGATGTTCCTGGTGCTGATCCTCATGGCTGCAGTCGGTCTTAGCTGCAGTTTTACCGCACAGTATTTTGCTGCAAGAGCGAGTGTCGGCTGTGCAACCAATTTAAGACAGGCCGTATTTGACCACATTCAGGGCTTTTCATTTACCGAACTTGATACGATTGGTACGGACACCCTGATCACACGGATGACCGATGATATCAACCAGGTTCAGAACGGCATCAACATGGGACTTCGTCTTCTTCTGAGAAGTCCGTTTATCGTAATCGGTTCGATGATCATGGCATTTACGATCAACTTTAAATGTGCGCTGGTATTCGTTGTGGCGATCCCTCTTTTATTTGTCGGCGTCATTTTCATTATGCTGGTCAGCATCCCGCTTTTCAAAAAAGTGCAGGCTGCCCTGGACCGCGTCACAGGACTTACCCGTGAGAATCTGACAGGTGTCCGCGTGATCCGCGCATTTTGCCGCGAAGAAGAGTCGGTAAATGAATTTGAAAAGAGCAACACCGAACTGACCAGGTTAAATGAATTTGTCGGAAGAATTTCCGCCCTGTTAAATCCATTTACCTACGTGTTGATCAACATTGCAACTGTCATCCTGATCGCAAGAGCAGGACTCCAGGTCAATCTCGGAACCATGCATCAGGGACAGGTTGTCGCGCTTTACAACTACATGGCACAGATGATCGTCGAGCTGATCAAGCTGGCTTCCCTGATCATTACACTGAACAAGGCGATGGCATGTGCAGACCGTGTAGCCGGTGTCCTGGATATCAGGACTACCTTGCATTATCCGGAAACCCCTTCTGCAAAGGCAGATCCTTCTGCAAATGAAGTTGAATTCGACAAGGTATCCTTCACCTATGCAGGTGCCGGTGCATCAAGCCTTTCTGATATCAGTTTCTCTGTAAAAAAAGGGCAGACAGTCGGTATCATCGGTGGTACCGGATGCGGAAAATCCACTCTGGTCAGCCTGATCTCCCGTTTCTATGATGTAACCTGCGGAACCGTTAAACTGAATGGACGCAATGTAAAAGAGCTCACCAATCAGGAAATCCACGACAAGGTCGGAATCGTACAGCAGCGCTCCGTCCTTTTCAAAGGCAGCATCCGCGATAACATGAAATGGGGTAATGAAAATGCATCTGACTCCGAGATCTGGGATGCACTGAAAGTTGCACAGGCAAAAGAAGTCGTAGAAGGAAAAGACGGACAGCTTGATTTCATGCTCGAGCAGAACGGAAAGAACCTTTCCGGTGGACAGCGTCAGCGTCTTACCATTGCCCGCGCTCTTGTGAAAAAGCCGGAAATCCTGATCCTCGACGACAGCTTAAGCGCACTTGATTTTGCAACTGACGCAGCACTTCGGAAAGCCCTCGCAGGACTGGAAGGAGAGACAACAACCTTCCTGGTATCCCAGAGGGTTGCAGGCATCCGCCAGGCAGACAAGATTTTAGTATTAGATAATGGAGAACTCGCCGGATCCGGTACACATGATGAACTTATGAAATCCTGCGAAGTTTATCGTGAGATCTATTTCTCACAGTTCCCGGAAGACCGTGCAAAATATGAAAGAGGGGAGATGTAGGTATGAAAAAAGACAGTGTAATGAAAAAGCTTTTTAAATATATCGGAAAATACTGGATCCTCCTGATCCTCAGCATCATCCTTGCCGGAATATCAGTGGTTCTTCAGCTTTATGTGCCGGTTCTCTTCGGTAATGCGATCGATGAGATCGTAGCAGCGCACAATGTAGACTTTACCCAGATGTGGCTCTATCTGAAGCAGATTCTTCTGTTCGTAGTGATCGCTGCAGCCGCAATCTGGATCATGAACCTTATCAATAACCGCATGACCTATCATATTGTACAGGATATCCGATCCCAGGCAATCCGCCACATCCAGAAGTTTCCACTTTCTTATCTGGACCAGCACAGCACCGGCGATATTGTGAGCCGTATCATTGCCGATACTGATATCCTTTCTGACGGATTACTGCTCGGATTTACCCAGTTATTTTCCGGCGTTGTGACCGTTGTTGTAACCTTGATCTTCATGTTTTCCAAGAACGTGTGGATCACTTTGATGGTCATCCTTCTGACACCACTCAGCTTCCTGGTGGCAAAATTTATTTCCTCACGCTCTTTTACCATGTTTAAAAAGCAGAGTGAAACCCGTGGAAAACAGACTGCTCTGATCGAGGAAATGATCGGAAATCAGAAGGTTGTCAAGGCATTCGGATATGAGGACAAGGCTTCAAAGCGTTTTGATGAGATCAATAAAGAACTCAAAGAATACAGCCAGAAAGCCGTATTTTACAGCAGCCTTACCAATCCGTCCACCCGTTTCGTAAACAACATTATTTACGCTGCCGTAGCACTTGCAGGTGCATTCCTGATCCCGCTTGGAACCCTGACTGTCGGCGGTCTTTCCGTACTGCTTTCTTACGCGAACCAGTACATGAAACCATTCAACGACATTACATCCGTAATCACGGAAATGCAGAACGCCCTTGCATGTGCGACACGTATCTTTGACCTCTTAGAAGAACCGGAAGAAGTAAACGATTCTTCTGAAGTACTTGAGAAGGTGGATGGAAATGTGGATATCGACCACGTAGATTTCAGCTATGACAAGAGTAAATCTCTGATTGAAGACTTTAACCTTCAGGTTGAACCTGGTATGCGTATTGCGATCGTAGGTCCTACCGGATGCGGAAAAACAACATTTATCAACCTCCTGATGCGCTTCTATGACGTGGATTCCGGAAAAATCTGTATCGACGGTAAACCGATCGATGAGCTTTCCCGACATTCGCTCAGAAAGAGCTTCGGTATGGTGCTTCAGGATACCTGGATCAAATCCGGTACTGTCCGTGAAAATATCAGCTTCGGAAAACCGGATGCCACGGATGAAGAAATCATCCGGGCAGCAAAAGAGGCAAAAAGCTGGGATTTCATCCGCAGACTTCCGCAGGGACTTGATACCGTCCTGCATGAGGACAGCATCAGCCAGGGACAGAAACAGCTCCTGTGTATCACAAGAGTTATGCTCTGTCTGCCGCCAATGCTGATCCTGGACGAAGCGACTTCAAGTATCGATACCCGTACCGAACTGCAGGTACAGGAAGCATTTGATAACCTGATGAAAGGTCGTACAAGCTTTGTCGTTGCACACCGCCTGTCTACGATCCGCAACGCTTCCCTGATCCTCGTCATGAAAGACGGTAAGATCATTGAGCAGGGAACTCATGAAGAACTGCTGAAAGAAGGCGGCTTCTACAGTCATCTGTATAACAGCCAGTTCCAGGCAGTGTCATAAAAGGATAACGGTGCTTGAGCGGATTCGTCGGAAACATCCAAAACAGTTAAGGATGGATTCATGGAAGCACCAGATGGTGAGATTCCATTTGATTAATTCAGAATAAATGGTTGGAGAGGCTGCCCTTTGCCGGGGCATCCTCTTTTCCATTTTACAGAAGAAATCAAAAATTACAGGTATTCGACCTAACGAAATCGTGATATAATGAGCGCAAGAGAGCCAACATGCTTGCATGATTGGCGAACGGCGAATTGGATCATGATAGTTGCGAAGCAACGGTCATGATATAATCAAAATATATTTGAATGAGAAATATGGAGATAGCTTATGGGCGTAAGTTATAACAGATTGTGGAAAATGCTCATAGATAAAAATATGAAGCGGATAGAGATGCAGTACCTCACTGGAATCAGTGGAAATATTCTTGCCCGGATGGGGAAAAATCAGTATGTATCAATGGAGACGATTGAGAAGATCTGCAAGAAGCTAGACTGCACTGTTGATGAGATGATGGAATTTACAGATGATGAGTAACAGGAGGTTAACTTCCCGTTTATCGGGAAGTCGCAGAGAATGAAAAAACGGTATTTGGAGGTATTCACTATGAAAAAGATTATAACCGTAATGTTTTGCATTGTGCTGGTTCTTCTCTTTGCCGGATGCGGAAAAGACGGCGATACATCAAAAGTGGAAATTGATTATGGAACATCTTCCGTTTATTCAAAAGAAGAAATAGACTCTGCCATTGAGATTATAAAAAAGCAATTCACTTCGTTTGAGGGCTGTGAATTGCATAGCCTTTCTTATATGCCTGATGAAGAATGCAACAATGCAGATAACATTGAATGGATGAACAATTTAAGAACGGATGATAATAAAGAAGCCTTTACGCAATGTATTGCATTTGAAAGCAGTTTCCGTTCGCCGAAAAAAGGTGGCGGTGCATGGGAAGCTAACGAAGAATACACTTGGTCATGGTGGCTTGCACGGAGTGAAGGCGGAGAATGGAATCTGATGACTTGGGGTTATTGATAAGAGTAGAAAATTCCAGTATTATTGACCAAGAAATTAAGGAGGATTCATTATGAGTGAGAAAACAGAGATTACTTTCATGCAAACAAGATTAA
>OLPU01002111.1_pt1 | contig 13639 bp, 14 predicted proteins | sample 1673111 | NCBI WGS metagenome assembly OLPU01 (sample SAMEA3136755, study PRJEB25190) | human gut metagenome | reverse complement strand
ACTTAAAGCATCTACTTTTATTTTTACCCACAACTATGTATGAAGGATCGTTTTTAACTGCATATAATTCTGTAAGACTGTTTCTTTCATACCACTTTTTACTCCCTACTAAATATATTCACAGAAAATAACGAAGTTCCAAAAAAAAAAATAGTGGAACAATTTGTCCCACTATCGGATAAACACCATCACAAATGATCCCACCAGGTATGCAAGTGCAACAACACACAGGTAATAAAAGACCTGTGCCTGCGCTACGTGTCCTTTTTTCAAGAACTTTTCGTAATTGATACACTTCATTGCCTCAAATGACACAACAAAGCTTACAAGATACACACATGCCCTGATCAGGAAATAGAATATATCATTCATTACTTTGTACCGAAGATACGATCACCCGCATCTCCAAGTCCAGGTACAATATATCCATTTTCATTCAATTTTTCATCTAATGCTGCTAAATAGATATCAACATCAGGATGTGCCTTCTGTACAGCTTCTACACCTTCTGGCGCACCAACAAGGTTAACAAGCTTAATGTTCTTAGCGCCTCTTTTCTTAACTGCTTCAATTGCATCCACAGCACTGCCGCCTGTAGCGAGCATTGGGTCAACGATCATAACGATTGCATCTTCCATTCCACTTGGGAATTTTGCGAAATATTCATGTGGCTCTAATGTTTCTTCATCACGATACATACCAATAAAGCCAACCTTCGCTGTAGGTACAAGTTCTCTGATGCCATCCAATAAACCAACACCTGCTCTTAAGATAGGAACAATGATTACTTCCTTGCTTAATTCATATCCTGTTGTTGGGGCAACTGGTGTCTCAATTGGAATCTCATTCAAAGGAAGATCTCTGCATACTTCATATGCCATCAACTCTGCAATTTCATCAAGATTCTGTCTAAAATCCTTTGTGCTTGCTGTTTTTTTACGCATTAATGTTAGTTTATGTTTAATTAATGGATGATCTAAAATTGTTAACATGTTTTTTCTCCTTAAATCATTTTCTATATTATTACTTACTCGCATTTCTTTCAACAATTTGATAAGAATCATTTCTTAAATCAATTGTCACTGTAATGCCATTATTAAATACAGTTTCCTGTATGTTTTCATCCCCATTCACAAATGTATGACGCACCATCTTTGCATAGGCAACTTTTTCTTCAAACGAAGCAATTTCTTTCACCATCGCAATTCGCTTTTCATCTACTACATCTTCAGAAAAGCTTCCATCTGTATTCACATATGCACCATCTCTTTCAAGATACGGAATACCACCATTTAATAATGCATACAATCCATAATTCCTATCACTCATCCAAGGAATCACAACGCAGTCATGGAAACAAAGATTAAAGAAAGGAATTGGTAAACCAATCTGTTTTCCATCCTGTTTCATCATAAATGGATATGGTGCATAATGGCATGTATCAATATGATTCAATGCAAAGACATTGATTTCTTCGCTGCTGACAATCATACCTCTTTCATTACATACATCAAATGTATCATTTCGATATTCTCTGCATTGCTTACGATTCATGCGATATGCATCATTGAAATTCTCATCAAATGGATTACATGTAAAGACATCACAATATACACCATCACTCTCAACACCATGTTCTTTTAAATAAGCAAGATTTCTCTTAAAGAAGACCGGTGCCATTTGCCCTGTCATATACGATTGCTTTCCACCAGCCCATACACTCATAAAATATGGCTTTTGATCACGATCATAAATCTGATATTCGTCTTTAAAATCTGGAGAATCTAAATACAGATCATGATAGTTATCATGAAAAGAAACAACATCATTATATGCATGTAATGTTTCAATCAGTTTCTTTAACGCCGGATATCCACCGGTTCTTTCATCAATTGGATAAAATCTAGGGTGCTGGTTATCATATGCAATACCACAGCCATCTAAATGCAGATGGATATGATCAATGCCTTGCGCATGAAAATGTTCCACTTTCTTCTGTACATCTGCAATTGGAACAATTGCTTCATTTTCCCCTTCTGCATGATAATAGCGACTGTCTTTAGAAATCTTTGAATGAATCCCTGTATGATAGACGCAGCTTCCAACCAGCTTTTTTAAAACAGGTTTCCTTTCAATTTTTTCTTTCAATGTCAATAAGCCATTTTCATCATATCTTTTACGAATCAAATGTGCCATATCGTTATAGTCAAACAAATGGTCAAATACATATAAATGCATTTTTCTTGCATACGAAAGATGTGCCAAAGAACTGAACGTTCTCATACAGATCATAGAATATTGACCAGCATCAATCCGATAGCCACTATCTTCATAGTCATCTACAAACCAAAGATAAGAACAAGCATCACTATAGAAACCTAGTGCATTCACATATGCATCTGCACATCCAAAACATCCGCCAAAAGAAGGAACAAAGGAAATATTTTCTTTTGTATCTAGTAATGTTCCCTGCTGCAGCGGAAGAACTAAAAAACCATCTTTTGTCTGGATTGCTCCTGGAAAAATCATTTCATCAAATACAAATGTATCCTCTATTGGTTCCAGCGTCACACAAATTGCATCATTTTCTTCATGAAAGCCTGCTTTTACACTACACCCCTCTACAATACCTTCAAACAGGATTTCCATGCCATTGTTTTCAATGCAAGTGATTTTCTTTGCATCATTGAACGGATACACTTCGTTATCCTTTTTGACTGCCCATTGATTTGTATCCATCACAAACTCTTTATCATTTTTTATAAAGATCAACTGTTTATTTTCATATCTCATTTTCAACATGAAACAAGTATACACCTAGTATGTTAAAATAGAGGACATGAAAATACTCATTACACCATTCATCAAATATCCACAAAACACAACCTCTTATTTTTTAACAGTCAACCTTGCGTATTTATTTGTCACACAAGGTCATACCGTCGCAATCAGTGCAGACAAGGAAAACCATTTTCATCATATTTCTCTTTATCCTGCCGCAAAAATCAAATCTCCATTTTCTCTTTCCAAAAAACCACAGAGAAATTATGAAGAATGGATGTATGTTAATGGTGCAGCAACACAAAAATATCTAGAAGAAGATTATGCATGTCTTGATACATGCATTCAAACATTCAAACCAGATTTAATTATCACAATGGACCGTCTAGCATCCATCATGCTGGCAAGAAAATATAAGATCCGTATATGGACAATCGTACATTCCGATATGTATAAAGCATCCTTATTTGATACAAACTGTATGAATGAAGTCAATACAGTATTAAAAAATCATTCTTTAGAGCAGGAATACAACCTCAAAGAACTCCTCGCAAAATGCAATCGCAGAATTGGTTTTGGACCCATTGAAGTACAGCCATTTCACCCAAAAGATGACGTGACACGTATTGGTGTAACTTCCATTTATCCTCCACACACTATTCGAACAAACCGTGTATGTATCTTTTTCCAGAAAATTTCTATCAACAAAAAAGCCTTACGCAAAATGATCATTGAAGCATTCCATGGTGCTCCATATTCTGTCTATGCATGTTTTGATGGCTCAAGGGCAGAAACAATTGATAACATTCATTTCCTGCAATCCACAAAGGCAGAACTGCTTCCTGGTTCCATTGCATGTATTCATGATGGAAATGATTACTTCACAAACCAATGTCTAGCTAGAGGCATTCAACAGCTCATCATCACAAATCACGACTATATCCGTAATTCCAATGCCCTTTCCGCAGAAAGAAACAAATTCGGTCTAGCTTTATATGAAGATGAGTTAACAATGCAGACACTCTATGAACAATATCGTTTATTACTCAGTGATGATAAATACTACTATTACACACAGGCATACAAAAAAATCACCCTTGCTTCAGGTGATCTTTCCATGCTTTTAAATTACTTATCATCTTCAGACTGATTCATCTGCAGAATCGTTTTACAAAGCTGTTCAGGCATAAAGAATGGCTGTGGTCCAAACGGATTGATAACAATTCCCCCAAATCCATTTTCCATGATTTTTTCCACTTCTTCATATTTCATAATCAATGTGACCGCATCTTTTTCCATCATCATGCTTGACCAGCGATGCAAGGCATCCCAATCTGTAAATGCTGGAAGGATGAATAGATTTTCATCAGCAGAAGTAGATACAGACATAAACGCTGCACTTGTATTCTCCTGTAAGGGATCCATGATATCTCCGCGATGCTCTGTTGTTGACTTTGCACAGACAAGTAGATTTGCATGTGAAATCAGCCACAGAACAAGAGAAGTAAAGTGTGGATCATCATGACACACATCATAGACACTCAAAAGTCCACGGATATATGGAAGCTCATTCTGGTTATCATGCATACTATCACTCACCGCAATGATATCAGAAAGAACACAATACTTTTTTATCAGCTTTGTCTTTTCATTTTTCTTGACAATGATTTCAACATTGCCATCTTTTGCTTTTCTGCATGTTTTCTCATTCATGCGTATAGAAAGAATACGCACTGTAAAAGCATCATTTTCCAGGCTGTATACATATACTTCATCAAATACATGCATATTCCCAGATAATTTCCCCTTCAGAATCAAATTTGATTTCTCTTCATTGATTTCTTCCACAACAAATGTATATCTTCTATTTCTATATTTCTCATTTTTATGAATCAATGTATGAATTCTTGTTTTCCGTGTCAATAAATTCTTATAGTTCTGCACATAGTAAATCACGCCAAACATCACAACAACCATCAGGCAAAACAAAATCATACTTTGATTCTGTCTCACTAATACATTTGTCTCTTCCTGCAGATACGCAGCACTTGCATAAATAAAATCCAGAACAAGAGAAAAGAATAGTGCATTCTGTCCCCATCTAGTAATCCATGTTTTCTGACTTGCATACCCTTCTGCACGATCAAATTTCTGATTCATCCAAGAGATTCCTGCAAACAGAACAAGCAAGATACAAACAAAAGCAACAAAACTAAACCATTCATCCACAATGGATTGAAACATAACAATATCGCATACTAATAGACTAAAAAATATAAACACACATCCTGCGATCAAAGATGCGACCCATAATAATGTCTTTTTCATCGCAGTTATTCTATCAAAAAAGTTAATATGAATCACTTCATATTAACTTTTCTTAACAAATTTATTTCTGCAGGAAGGGCAAGTAATTTCAATTTTACCTCTTTCCTTTGGAACACGCACAATCTGATGACACTTTGGACACATATAATAATGATTATTTCTATCACGCAAAGAATTACGTATTACTTTCCACCTTCTTTGTGCAATTGTCTTGTATTCCATATAGTGATCATTTTCAATTCTTCTCTTCACATAGTTTTTAGAGAACATACGATAGATTTCATATGCCATAACTATCATTGAAACAATTGAAAATAAACCAATTCTTGTAATAGAAGCAAGAATACTCAAAATCAGTGAAGTTCCAACAAGTGCTAGACCAAGTGGATCTGCACCATAACGATTCGCAAAGAATCTCTGTAATTTATACTTTATGTTATTCATGTACTGTATCTTACATCAAACATGCCATAGAAATCCATTGACATTGAATATTGATTGTATGATTTTAGAAACCTCCAATTGGAATCGATGGATCCATCTGTGTAACAACTGCCTTATATTGTTCATACACATCCATGCAGTTTGCTAAATGTGCATCATCCATCTGTGGAAATGGAATCACATCAAAGTTACGACAGTTTGCATCAAAGTAACAATACATTAAATCCGTCTTTAAGTCAGATAAGCTGATTTCTATTCTGCCATCTCCATATGTCGTCTTATTGATTGTTAATGCTGCCATCATTTCAATCTTGCTAAGATCATATTGCGCCGCAACAATATTTCCCAATGCATAGAAGCAAATCGTCTTTCCATCATTCAGCCACTGTACAGGTTCAATACAATGCGGATGATTGCCAATGATAATATCTGCACCAGCATCTGCCAATTGCTGGGCAAGTGTTGTCTGATGTTCGTTTGGAGATGTCTGATATTCATCACCCCAATGCATTGCTACAAGTACAACATCTGCCATTGTTTTTGCTTGTGCCACTTTATTCAGCATCTCCTCTTCATGACCATCATAACAACTCACATAATAAGGCTGTTCTGGTTGCAGACCATTCATATCATGACAGAACGATAAGAACGCATAGCGAATCCCATTGATTTCCCCAAAAGGAATTGCATCATAATCCTCTTGTGAAGTATATGTGCCATTCATCAAGATACCTTCTTTACTCTTCCAGTAATTCACAGAATTCTCTAATCCATACGTATTCATATCCAGGCAATGATTATTCGCTGTCGATACAAGATTAAAACCCAAAGAAAGCATATAATCACCCCAGGATTGTGGACCATTAAATCTAGGATATCCATGAATTCCAAGATCATCCCCACCTAAGATCGTTTCCTGATTGTAATAGCGAAGATCATAATTCTGTGCAATTGCACCAATACGATCCAGTAAACTAAAAGTGTATGTACCATCACCATTTGATGCATCTGCTTCAATGGTTGTATGCAGTAAAGCGTCTCCAACCATAAACAAAGAAGCGCTTGTCGTAACGGGTTCTGGTGTAGGTGTTGGTGTTGCGACAACTTCTGGTTCTTCATTTTTCTTTTCATCTTGTGGACGATTGAATAGATAATTCAATCCAAACGCAGTCCCAAGTGTTGCCACCACAAACAAAGCCGCAAGCAATGCCAGTTTTAAAGCAATTCCTTTTCTTAATTTTCTTTTTGCCATAATCATTTCCCTTGTTGTTTCTATCTTACCATGTTTGTGGTAAAATTCGTCAATATCAGGATGTAGCTCAGCTTGGTAGAGCACTGCGTTCGGGACGCAGGTGTCATGAGTTCAAATCTCACCATCCTGACTTTTTTATTTCACTTCAATATACAATATTTTTTCTACCACACCTTTTTGCGTACGTAATGTATATACGGCTACGTGATTGCCCGGTTCATTTGTTGAAAACGTAGAAGGAAGGATCAATTGTCCCTGCATTGTTGAATAGGAAGCAATATATTCCATAGGATCAAAGATATCACCACACTGCAATGTAATGACATCCTGCTTCAATTCTAAATATGGCTTTTCCTGCATATAAGGAAACAATGTCAAAAACAACAAAATCACCCCACTCATAAATACAAGTGGAATCCACTGGTGCATATAATCCCTCTGTACTTTTTCCCCTTTCTCTAATGCAAGACGAATCTTGTGCATCTTTTCAACGGGCATATCACAATGCATATATTTCTTGATCTCTCTTCTAGAAATATGATGTTCCAGTGCAAGTCGTACTTCTCTCATCTGTAAATGATTCCATTCCCTTTGTGCATACACTTTCACATCTTCTTTATCCAGTCCATGTTTCAACCCTGATGTAATTTCTATCTTCTGTAGATACGTAAACTCCAATTCAAAACAAGACATCAATTCTTTTGCATAGTACATAACAAAACACCTCTACTATGTATATTCACAAGTTTTTCCCATTCTCCAAAAAATAATTCATAAATTTGAGTATAATGGTTTAGGTGGTGATAAATTTATGAACGAAATGACATTTTTAAAAAACTTAGATTTTATTCGTACAGGCGGTTCAAAAGAAGAATTAAAAGCCGCTGAATTTATTCAGGCAGAATTACAAAAGCTTGGATTAAAAGCAAAAATCGAAGACTTCCCAGTCCATGCTTCCACAATTTCAAAAGCAGAACTGGAAGTAACAAAACCATACAAGAAATCCATTCCTTGTACAGGCTACATGAACAGTGTTTCCGCAGAACTCACAAAAGACATGTACTATCTCAGAAACAAGAACGATGAAAGAGATTTACAGAACATCAAGGACAAAATTGTATTTTTAGATGGCGGTCTTCCTTACTGGACATATAAATCACTCATTGAAAATGGTGCAGCTGGTTTTATCACATGTAATGGAAATCTACACGATGACGATACAGATATTGACTACAAAGAAATTCGTGAACCATTAGAAAAACTTGGCCAATTGCCAGGTGTAAATATCCACCTCAAAGACGGATATCCAATGATTCAAAACAATGCACAGACAGTAAAACTCACATTAAAACAGACACCAGTCAAAAACGCAAAGAGCAGAAATGTTGTATGCAAGATCAAAGGTGAAGATGATGAAATCATCGTCTTCTCTGCACATTATGATTCTGTTCCACTTTCTCATGGCATCTATGACAATGCAACTGGTGCATTAACAATCTATAAACTCGCAGAATACTTTGCATCCCACAAACCAAAGCATACACTTGTATTTGTATGGTGCGGAAGTGAAGAAAGAGGCTTGCTTGGTTCCATTGCTTTCTGCAAGAAACATCAGAAACATCTCAAAGACTATCGTCTGAATATCAATGTCGATATGATTGGTTCTCATTTAGGAGAATTTGATACACGTGTATCCGCAGAAGATAAGCTTGCACATTACATTGATTATTTCTCCAGTGAAGTTGGATTTGCCAATAAGGTAACAACAGGTGCATATCCAAGTGATTCCACTCCATTTGCATCCAATGGCGTACCATCCTTAAGTTTCGCTAGAAATACACATCTTGAACCAATCCATTGTAAATATGACGACATGAGTACTGTCAGTGAAAAGAATATCAAGGAAGATATTGCATATATCTTAGAATTCTCTAAGAGAATGGCTAACAGTGCACTCATTCCAGTCAAAAAAGAAATTCCAGAAAACATTCAAAAGAAACTGGATGAATACAACTACGTAAAGAAACCAGAATAAAGGAGCAACTATGATTTTAGACGAAATTGATCCATCTTTATTAGATTTAGCAAAACAGGCAGATGCAGAATGCAAACCCATCTATGATGAAATAGATAACATCTGCTTCTATCATTCCAACCGCATCTTATCTGCATTTATTGAAAACAATGTATCGTATTCAGACTTTGCGGAACAAAATGGATATGGTGACTATGATGAAGGAAGAAACAAGCTAGAAAAAATCTTCGCTGCAGTACTTGGATGCGAAGACTCTCTTGTCCGTCCACAGATCATGTCAGGTACAAATGCATTGTATTTAACGTTCTCATCTCTTTTAAAACCAGGAGATACAATGATTTCTTTAACAGGAACACCATATGATTCCTTACAGGAAATGATTGGTCTATCTGGAGATTCCACACAGTCATTAAAAGCAAATGGTGTTAAATATGAACAGATCGATCTTTTAACACTAGAAAATGGAGACAATGATTTTGATGAAGAAACAATCGTGAAACGTCTAGAAAGAAAAGACGTAAAACTTGTTGAAATCCAAAGATCAAGAGGATACTCCGCAAGAGCATCTCTAATAATCGATAAGATTGAAAAAATCATTCAGGCCATTCGTTCTGTCAATCAGGATGTCATCATCATGGTAGACAACTGCTATGGAGAACTTGTTGAATACAAAGAGCCAGGACATGTTGGTGCTGATGTCGTTGTTGGATCACTCATGAAAAATCTAGGTGGCGGCATTGCTTCTACAGGTGGATATGTTGCGGGAAGAGAAGATTTGATTGCAATGGTTGCCGACCGTTTAACTGCTCCTGGTATTGGTAAAAATCAAGGTGCAAACTTCAACCAGAATAACGCATTCTTCAAAGGCATATTCATGGCGCCAAACGCCGTCAAAGGTGCACTCAAGACACAGGTATTTGCATCATGGATGCTCGAAAAGCTTGGATATAAAAATGTCGCTCCAAAATGGAACGATAAGCGTACAGATATTATTCAAACAGTAGAACTCGGAAACGAAGAAAACCTTGTACATTTCACACAAGGCATTCAAGAATCCTCACCAATTGACTCCTTTGTAAGAGTCATGCCAGCACCAATGCCAGGCTATCCATTTGATGAAGTCATGGCATGTGGAAGCTTCACAAACGGAAGTACAATCGAATTAAGTGCAGATGCTCCAGTTGTTCCACCATATACACTATATATGCAGGGAGGATTATCCTTCGAATATGGAAAACTATCCATCCTGCTTGCACTCACACATATTAGAGAAACATTATAACTTAAAGGCCTGATGATTCAGGCCTTTTTTCGGATGATTAAAACAAATCTGAATGAGAACCTGTACGAATTAACTTCAATATTAATTCTTCACTTTCAATCTGATAAACCAAAAACCAGTCTGGTTCTATGTGTAGTTCCCTCATGTTCTTGTAGTTTCTTGAATTCACTAGAGAATGATCCATATACTTGACGGGTAATTCTTTCTGCAAACACAACAACTCAATTACTGTTCGCATTTTTTCTTTGTCAAACCCTCTTTTTATCGCATTTTTGTAGTCCTTTTTGAATTGTGATGTAAGTTTAACTTTCAGCATCCAGTGCCTCCATTAAATCATCAATCGAATCATATGGTCCTGACATATGCTTATCGTTTTCTGCATCTTTCATAGCCATATACGTTTCCTGATTTGGCTCTCTATCTGCAATCACAGGAAATGGCAATCCATGACAGCGCAATGCTTGAATATAAAACATTCCTGTTGCGGTACTTAAATCTAATCCAAGAGTTTGAAATAACTCAGATGCTTCTTTTTTTAAAGTTGGTTCAATTCTAATTGTTAAATTATTCTTTGTCATAATTGTTTACTCCCTTATACAATAATAGAATAATACAACATACATTCATTCCAAGTGCATTGCACATAATTTTTGTCAAAAATCACAATAAATAACATAAAAAGCCTGAAATATCATATTCCAGACTCCCTTAATTATAGTTACATGTAAATCCAACAATAAACCAATATGATTCGTTCAGCAGCTTCCTTTTTGTCCGCCATCAATGCGGATAATTGTATTATTAATATAATCTGCTTCTTCACTGATCAAGAATTTAACAAGATATGCAACTTCTTCTGGTTTTCCATAGCGTTCCACCAGAATTTTTTCGCATTCCTGTTTCAGAAATTCTTCATCGTACCCATCCAATTCACTCTCTGTTCCAATAAAACCAGGTGCAATTGCATTCACATGAATATATGGTCCCCACTGCATCGCAAGATCATGCGTCAAGGCATTTAATGCTGCCTTTGAAACATCATAATCAATACTCATTGGATAATACGTATTCATGCCATTCGTCGAAGAAATATTAATGATTCTTCCATACTCTCTCTCCATCATGTGATGGGATACTCTTTTCGCACAGTTAAATGCACCAACGACATTCACATTCATTGTCTGTTGAAATTCTTCACTTGTTTTCAAATGGAAAAGATTAGAAAGATCAATTGCCGCATTATTCACTAAAACATCAACACCGCCCATCTTTTCTTCAATTTCACTCACCATCGCATCCACCTGTTCCACACTAGAAACATCCGCCTGAATCGCTAATACATCCACACCACAGGATGCAATGAGTTCTTTCTGTAAAGACAATGCTTCTTGTTTTGAATGCAGATAATTGATCACAATATCATATCCATTCTTTGCAAGTTCCTTTGCAATTGCTTTACCAATGCCTTTTGCACTGCCCGTAATCAATACAACTTTATTTTTCATACATCGAAAAAAAGAGCTTAGAATTAAGCTCTTGAAGAATACTTTCCATCAGAAGTAGAAACAAGAATTTTTTCTCCTTCTTCAATAAATTGAGGAACTCTGATTGATAAACCAGTATCTGTAACAGCGTCCTTTGTCTGAGAGGATGGAGCACCCTTGATTGCAGGTGTTGTTTCTGCAACTGTCAATTCAACCTTATCAGGAACAACGATTGCGATAACCTGTCCTTCAAAAATCTGAAGAATAACATCCATACCTTCAATTAAGAAATACTTATTCATTCCAACATGTGCATCATCTAATTCATATGTTTCAAATGTTTCCATATCCATGAAATAGTAGACATCACCAGCAGAATAAGAATACTGTGCAGACTTCTTTTCAATCATTGCTGCTTCAAACTTTGTAGAAGCGTTAAAGTTTCTTTCCTGTGTAGAACCTGTTTTCAAGTTCTTCATCTTTGTTTTCAGAATTGCTGCACCCTTACCAGGTTTTACATGCATAAAGTCAATGACTTGCCATGGATCACCATCAACCATGACTGTTAATCCAGTTTTAAAATCTCCAGCTTCAATTGCCATAATTTATTACCACCTTTTTTATTTATAATTCCTCTGTCATTTTACCAATAACACTATTATTTATCAATATTTTTAGAAAAGTGACTTCTTTTCTTCCTGGTGAGATTTAATATACTTGCTCCACTTGATATAGCCATATGTTGTATTTGTAAAGTATCCAAGTTTCAATACAAGCAATACATACTGACCAGACAGGATATTGATGATTGCTTCTAATGCAGCGCAAATATACCACGCAATCCACTGCTCTCTGAGTCTAAAGAAGATGAACAAACCATTTGCGACACCAACTGCAGAAGCACAGGCATCAATATACGTAATAGCTGTTTCTAACTGCTCATTACCACCTAAGAAATCTGTTCGAATATCCAATCCACTTAAGAAGTAACCAACAACAAAAGTCCATACGATGATTGCTAGAATAATCAATACTTCCTGATAGCCTTTTAATCTTCTAACAGCTGTCAATTCATCACTTTCGTCATCCTTATGCTTACTCCAGTTAATATAGCTCAAGATATCAATTGGCAGCCAGAAGAATAATGTTGTTGCAATTGTCGCAAAACGATACATCAATACAAGACATGTTGCAATTTCTGTAATCTCTACAAGTACAGATACAAGGAAGTTGTATCTAGACTGTTTAGAAATCAACAATTCACAAAGGATATTCAAGAACGTATCTAACAGATACAACAACATGATAATGATGCCATTTACACCATTTGCGCTATCTTCAGGGAATGCTACCGCAACAATTGTTGCAAGCACCATGATTGTTAAGAACCAGCACTTTTCATATGTTGTAAAAGCTTTTGCGAATGTATACATGATCCATACAGATACAAACAAGATCAATAATGCAATACCTAAATTAAACACAGGCATTAAAGCATTGGCTTCTGTCTGATGAAATACATATTGAACTTCCTGTGCAGTAGGATCCTGATGATCAAAATACAACATTGTTCCATTATCTGTCTGATATTCATAGCCAGTAATAGAATCAATATCTAGATCCTCATATTCTTCATAAGAATATGAAACAATCAACTTTGCATCACCATTTACAAAGGTAACATCACAAACAGTTGAATCCTCATCATAATCTTCTGCTTCTGTATCACGATCCATTTCTAAACTTTGAATAAAATGGATATCCCCATAATTGGTATTTAGTTTTTTGAAACCTGTAAAGAAAGAAAATAATGATCCAATCACAAGCAAACTCATCACGGCAAGCATGATTTTTCTGAGTTTTGGATTGGATTCTTTAAATGTTTTAATTTTTTCTAACATCTTAAAAAACCCCCAAAGCATTTTATACTTCTACTGTAGAGGGTTCAATATTTTTTTGTTGAATTTTGCGATTGTCTGGTTACTATTCACCGATAAACAAAAATAAATAGAACAGGTAACCGATACTTAACA
>OLPU01002109.1_pt1 | contig 13648 bp, 9 predicted proteins | sample 1673111 | NCBI WGS metagenome assembly OLPU01 (sample SAMEA3136755, study PRJEB25190) | human gut metagenome | reverse complement strand
AGGACAACACCGTTGTAACACCGAAGTCCAACAGTATTCTTCCATCTATCACACGCCGTTCTCTGATCTATGTTGCAGAACATTATCTCGGACTGAAAGTCGAAGAACGTGAAGTATATCTGGACGAAGTAAAAGATTTCGCAGAATGTGGACTTTGCGGTACTGCAGCAGTTATCTCTCCGGTCGGAAAGATCGTAGACCACGGCAAAGAAATCTGTTTCCCAAGCGGAATGGAAGAAATGGGACCGACAACAAAGAAACTTTACGAGACACTTACCGGAATCCAGATGGGACGTATCGAAGCTCCGGAAGGATGGATCAAAGTTATCGAATAAGTTATTATGTATGCAATTAGTTGCTGTGAACGGAGTGAACAGTAACTTCAATTCAAGACAAGGTGCAGGACGCTTTCCTGTACCTTGTTTTTTTGTCCGTATTTTTGTATAATAAGAAATAGTTTACAGGAGGATGGCATGGATAAAAAATCTTATGACAACGGATCGGATTTCAGCTTTGTAGAGCAGAAAGTCCGCGAAGTTCAGACAACTATAGAAAATGCGGTCAAAACAAGCAATTATCAGGAACTGAACCAGTCAATCACAAGAATGGTAAACAGCACCCTGAAACAATATCAGAAAGAGCATCCGGAGAAGGCTGGATATCGTAAGCCGGAAGCAGGGGCACAGAAAGTGCGGGGGACTGTCGAAAATACAGAAACGCATCCGGAGCTTTATGGTAATACCGGCGGAGAAAAAGTAAAGGATATCCTGTTGATCGTGTTTGGCGGAATTATTTCCGGAAGTATGGCAATCGGGCTTCTGACCGTGCAGATTCTGCAGGCGGTCATGGGACACGGAGGTATCGGTTCCACAGTTGTGACACTAATCGGTACACTTGCCGGAGTCGGGATGATCGGCAGCGGATGCACTGGTTTGGGCAGACTGAAACGTTTTCAGAAATACAAAAAAACACTGGGACACAAAACATATTGTAGTTTTGAAGATCTGGCGAAAACAGTCGGCAGAAGCATAAAATCAGTCAAAAAAGATATTCACTATATGATCGCGAAAAGCTGGTTTCTGGAAGGCAGAACAGATACAAAGGAAACCTGCCTGATCACAAGCAATGAAACCTACAGACAGTATGAAGAAACGCAGAAGGCGCTGGAACAGCGCAGTGCCGAGGAAGCGCAGAAGAGAATGCAGGAGAGTGAAAAGCAGAGCCGGATCAGTCCTCAGGTGCAGGAAGTCCTTGATAAGGGTGAAGCATATATTAAGAAAATCCATGCAAGTAATGATGCAATTCCGGGAGAAGAGATTTCGGCCAAAATTGCCAAAATGGAGCAGATCGTAGAGCAGATATTCCAGAGAGCAGAGGAGCATCCGGAGATCATTCCGGATCTCAAAAAGATGATGGATTATTATCTTCCGATGACAGTGAAACTTCTGGATGCTTATGAAGATATGGACAGACAGCCGATTCAGGGAGAGACGATTCGGGCCTCAAAGAAAGAAATTGAGGATACTCTGGATACATTGAACGAAGCATTTGCAAAACTTCTGGATTCTGTATTTCAGGATACGGCATGGGATGTTTCAAGTGATATTTCTGTCCTGCATACCATGCTTGCACAGGAGGGGCTGACAGAAAATGATTTTGAGAAAAAGTAATTTAAGCAATTCAAAATAAAAGCAGCAAGGATATACGACATGCAGAAAATGAGAGGGAAAACGTTATGGGTGATGAAATGAAGCAGGCAGAAACAGGAATGCCGTCGCTGACACTGGAGCCGGAACTTGTCATGGAACAGGAAAAAGAACCGGAAGTACAGGCACAGCTGATGGAGGTTACGCAGGAAATGAATCCGGTACAGCAGAAAATGGCACAGACTGTCCTTACGCCGGAAGAACAGCAGATGGTCGAAAATTTTGCAGGAAAGATCGATCTGGAAAATCTGACACAGGTTATGCAGTATGGAGCCGGAACACAGAAGAAGATGGCTGATTTTTCTGATGAAGCACTGAAAAATGTACGTTCACAGGATCTTGGCGAGGTAGGAGATCTTTTGACCGGAGTAGTCGGAGAATTAAAGGGCTTTGATGCTGAAGAAGAAAAGGGATTGTTTGGCTTCTTCAAGAAACAGGCAAACAAGATCGAAACTCTGAAAAACAAATATGACAAAGCAGAGGCTAATGTCGAGAAGATTTCCGAGACACTGGAGCAGCATCAGGTGCGCCTCCTTAAGGATTCTGCGATGATGGATAAGATGTATGAACAGAATCTTCTGTATTTCAAGGAACTGTCCATGTACATTCAGGCAGGCAAATTAAGCCTTTCCAGAATGAGGGATGGCAAGCTTAAAGAACTGGAAGAGAAAGCAAAGGTAACCGGGCTTCCGGAAGATGCACAGGCGGCAAAAGATCTGGACAGCAAATGTGCCAGATTCGAAAAGAAGCTTCATGATCTGGAACTTACCAGAATGATTTCCCTTCAGACAGCACCGCAGATCCGTCTGGTGCAGAATAACGATACAATGATGGCAGAAAAGATCCAGACGACACTGGTCAACACAATCCCGCTCTGGAAAAGCCAGATGGTGCTTGCTCTTGGTATTGCACATTCTACAGAGGCGGCACAGGCACAGAGCCAGGTGTCTGATCTTACGAATGAACTGCTTCGCAAAAACGCTGAGAAACTTCATATGGCATCCGTGGAGACTGCAAAAGAATCTGAGCGTGGTATTGTTGATATGGAAACTTTACAGAAAACAAATGCAGACCTGATCCAGACACTGGATGATGTGATGAAAATCCAGAGAGAAGGCAGAGAGAAACGGCAGGCTGCCGAGGCAGAAATGCTTAAGATGGAGAATGACCTGAAAGTAAAACTGCTGGAAATCCAGCACTGATATATGGATAAGAGGGGGCTGTTTGGTATAGACAGCTCCGCTTTTTCGCTAAAAGGAGAGAAGATTATGTATCGTGATCATACAAAAGTTGTGCAGATAGGAGATAAAAAGATTGGCGGAGGAAACCCGATTCTGATCCAGTCTATGACAAACACAAAAACAGAAAATGTAGAGGCAACTGTGCGTCAGATTCTGGAACTTGAAGCTGCCGGATGTGATATCATCCGTTGCGCCGTACCGACGATGGAAGCAGCACAGGCTTTAAAAGAAATCAAAAAACAGATTCATATTCCATTGGTTGCAGATATTCATTTTGATTATCGTCTTGCAATTGCAGCAATGGAAAACGGTGCCGATAAGATACGTATCAATCCGGGAAATATCGGAAGTACAGACCGTATTCGGGCGGTTGTGGATGTGGCAAAAGAACGCAACATTCCGATCCGTGTTGGTGTAAACAGCGGTTCTCTCGAGAAAGAACTTGTAGAAAAATATCATGGTGTGACTGCAGAAGGTCTTGTGGAAAGTGCACTGGACAAAGTTCGTATTATCGAAGAAATGGGTTATGATAATCTGGTGATCAGTATCAAATCTTCTGATGTTATGATGTGCGCCAAAGCGCATGAGCTGATTGCCGAAAAGACAGATCATCCGCTTCATGTGGGAATTACAGAGGCAGGAACTCTTTATTCCGGAAATATCAAATCAGCAGTAGGCCTGGGGATTATTCTGTCGCAGGGAATCGGCGATACGATCCGTGTTTCTCTGACAGGTGCACCGCTGGAAGAAATCAAATCCGCGAAACGAATCCTTAAGACACTTGGACTGCGTAAGGGAGGCATTGAAGTCGTTTCCTGTCCGACCTGTGGACGTACACGTATTGATCTGATCGGACTTGCAAATCAGGTTGAGGCGATGGTTCAGGATATTCCGCTGGATATCAAGGTTGCTGTCATGGGCTGTGTAGTAAACGGTCCGGGAGAGGCAAAAGAAGCAGATATCGGAATCGCAGGCGGAGTCGGTGTGGGACTTCTTATCAAAAAAGGAGAAATCGTAAAGAAGGTACCGGAAGAACAGCTTCTGGATACACTTCGTGAGGAACTGCTCCACTGGGAAGCATAAAGAGAGGCATAAAACGTGGAAAAAGAATTTTTCGATGTATTTCCCAACTTAAAAGTGAAAGATCAGCTGCAGGAATGGCTTGAGATGGTTACTGTTTCGAGAGTGGCATGCAATCCGGCAAAGACCAGACTGTGGGTATATATCCACAGTGAGCGCTGGATCCATAAGAAATATATCATAGCGCTGGAAAACCAGATTGAACGACAGTTCTTTGCAGGGCTGGAAATGCAGGTGACAGTGATCGAACGGTTCCATTTGTCCAAACAGTATTCTCCGGCGAATTTTCTGGATGTTTACCGTTCCAGCATGGAAATAGAACTGAAGAACTATAATATGCTTGAGTACAATCTGTTCAAACGTTCGCAGATCAGTTTTCCATCTGATGAACAGATGGATCTGACACTTCCCGACTCTGTAATTTCCAGAGAAAAAAGTGAGATACTTGTGGAATACCTGCAAAAAGTCTTCTGCGAGCGATGCGGAATGAACCTTAAGATCAACCTGCAGTTTGTGGAGGCAGAGGAAAGCAAGTACCGCAAGAATGCAGCCCTGCAGATCCGTCAGGAGGTCGCAAATGTATTAAAACATGCGAAACTGACCCCGGAAGAGACACAGGAAGAAAAGATGGAAGAAGTCGCATCGGACAAAAAGGACAGCCAAAAAGCAGAGGCCAAAGGCAAACCGGAGCAGAAACAGAAAACTTTTGAAAAGAAAGGTGCACGTGGAGATTTCCATGGTGGCTTCCGAAGGGACAGCAACCCGGATGTGATTTATGGAAGAGATTTTGAGGGCGATACGATCAATCTGGAAGCCATCACAGGTGAGATGGGCGAAGTTATTATCCGTGGCCAGGTTATGGATGTGGAAGCAAGAGAAATCCGTAACGAAAAAACAATTCTTATTTTTCCTGTGACGGACTTTACAGATTCCATCGTGATCAAGATGTTTCTGCGTAACGAACAGGTACCGGAAGTAACAGAGACTGTCAAAAAGGGCGCTTTTCTGAAATTTAAGGGTGTTACGACAATTGACCGTTTCGACAGTGAACTTACTGTCGGATCGATTTCCGGGATCAAAAAGATTGCAGATTTTCGCAGTACAAGAATGGATACCAGTCCGCAGAAACGTGTAGAGCTGCACTGTCATACAAAGATGAGTGATATGGATGGTGTTACCACTGCAAAAGATCTGGTCAAAAGAGCATATGAGTGGGGACATAAGGCAATTGCGATCACAGACCATGGTGTCGTACAGGCTTTCCCTGAGGCAAATCACTGTTTTGATGCATGGGGAGGCTGCGTTCCGAAAGATTCTGATTTCAAAGTCCTTTATGGTATGGAGGCTTATCTGGTAGATGACCTCAAAGGTATCGTTACCAACAGCAAAGGACAGTCGATAGACGGGAAATTTGTTGTGTTTGATATCGAGACGACCGGATTCTCGCCGCTGACATGCCAGATTATTGAAATCGGTGCAGTTCGAGTGGAAAACGGAGTGATCACAGACCGTTTTTCAACATTTGTAAATCCGAAAGTACCGATTCCATACAGAATCGAGCAGCTGACAAGCATCAATGATTCCATGGTTATGGATGCGCCGGATATTCAGACAATACTTCCGAAGTTTCTGGAATTCTGTGAAGGTGCGGTTATGGTAGCCCACAATGCGGACTTTGATATGAGCTTTATTATCGAAAACTGCAAAAGACAGGGGCTGCCTCAGGAGTATACATATGTCGATACAGTTGGTATGGCGCGTTTCCTTCTGCCGGCGCTGAACCGTTTTAAACTGGATACGGTTGCCAAAGCAGTCGGAGTATCACTGGATCATCATCACAGAGCGGTTGACGATGCGGCATGTACTGCGGAGATTTTTGTACGTTTCGTGGAAATGCTGAAAGAACGTGATATTTATGATGTGGATGCGTTGAACCAGCAGGGAAACGTATCAGTCAACACGATCAAGAAACTGCCGACTTATCATGCAATCATTCTGGCAAGAAATGAGACAGGGCGAATTAATTTGTATAAGCTTGTGAGTCAGTCGCATCTGAAATATTACCGTCGTCGTCCGCGTGTACCGAAGAGTCTGTTTCTGGAACACAGGGACGGGCTTCTGATCGGAAGTGCCTGTGAAGCAGGGGAACTGTATCAGGCAATTCTTCGAAATGCACCGGAACCTGAGATTGCAAGACTTGTAAATTTCTACGATTATCTGGAAATCCAGCCGCTCGGAAACAATGCATTTATGCTGGCAGATGAAAAGAATGACCGTATTCAGTCCAATGAAGACCTGATCGAGATCAATAAAAAAATCGTCAAACTGGGGGATCAGTTTAAAAAACCGGTTGTCGCAACCTGCGATGTGCATTTTATGGATCCGGAGGATGAAATTTACCGCCGTATCATTATGGCCGGAAATGGTTTTTCTGATGCAGATAATCAGGCTCCTCTGTATCTGCGCACGACGGAAGAAATGCTGGAAGAATTTTCGTATCTCGGAAGTGAAAAGGCAGAAGAAGTTGTCATCACAAATACAAACAAAATTGCCGATATGATTGAGAAGATATCGCCGATTCATCCGGACAAATATCCTCCGGTCATTGAGAACTCAGATCAGGATCTGAAGGATATCTGTTTTAATAAAGCACATGAGATGTATGGAGAAGTACTTCCTCAGATCGTAGAAGACCGACTGAATAAAGAACTTCATTCCATTATTTCAAATGGTTACGCAGTTATGTACATTATTGCGCAGAAACTGGTTTGGAAATCCAACGAAGACGGATATCTGGTAGGTTCACGAGGATCTGTAGGTTCTTCACTTGCAGCAACTATGTCTGGTATTACAGAAGTAAATCCGCTGCCGCCGCATTATCTCTGTCCGAATTGCAAATACAGTGATTTTGATTCACCGGAAGTAAAAAAATTCGGTGGTATGGCGGGATGCGATATGCCGGATCGTGTCTGCCCGAAATGTGGAACAAAGATGAATAAAGAGGGATTTGACATTCCTTTTGAAACGTTCCTTGGATTTAAGGGAGATAAAGAGCCTGATATTGACCTGAATTTCTCCGGTGAATATCAGGCAAATGCCCATCGTTATACGGAGGTTATTTTCGGTAAGGGTCAGACATTCAAGGCAGGAACCATCGGCACACTTGCAGAAAAAACAGCATTCGGTTATGTGAAAAATTATTATGAAGAACGTGGACAGCATAAGCGTTACTGTGAGATTAACCGGATCGTTCAGGGATGCACCGGTATCCGAAGAACGACAGGACAGCACCCGGGCGGTATCATTGTTCTTCCGGTAGGTGAGGAAATTGAGAAATTTACTCCTGTGCAGCATCCGGCAAATGACGAAAACAGTGATATCATCACGACACATTTTGACTATCATTCCATTGACGGAAACCTTTTGAAACTTGATATTCTCGGACACGATGATCCGACAATGATTCGTATGCTGGAGGATCTTACAGGCTTAAGTGCAAGGGATGTTCCTCTGGACAGCAAAGAAGTCATGTCTTTGTTTGCAGGTACGGAGGCATTGGGAATCAAACCGGAAAATATCGGCGGCTGTAAGCTCGGCTGTCTCGGTGTGCCTGAGTTTGGTACGGATTTTGCGATGCAGATGCTTATTGATACAAAGCCGAAGTATTTTTCTGACCTTGTACGTATTGCCGGTCTGTCTCATGGTACAGACGTATGGCTGGGAAATGCACAGACTCTCATCGAAGAGGGAAAAGCAACAATTTCCACTGCAATCTGTACACGAGATGATATCATGATCTACCTCATCAGTATGGGGGTAGAGAGCAGTCTCGCGTTCACCATCATGGAGGCTGTACGTAAAGGTAAGGGGCTTCGTGATGAGTGGGAAGCAACTATGAGAGAACATAATGTGCCGGAATGGTATATATGGTCGTGTAAAAAGATCAAGTATATGTTCCCGAAAGCACATGCTGCGGCATACGTTATGATGGCATGGCGAATTGCCTGGTTCAAAGTATTTAAACCACTGGCATATTATGCTGCATTTTTCAGCATCCGTGCAACGGCATTTTCCTATGAAACGATGTGTATGGGACGTGAGCGTCTGGATTTTTATCTGGCAGAATTGCGTAAGAAAGGTGATGCGGCATCAAAGAAAGAACAGGATACCATCAAAGATATGCGAATCGTGCAGGAAATGTATGCGCGTGGTCTGGAGTTTATGCCGATCGACCTTTATCGTGCGAAGGCAAACCGTTTCCAGATCATAGATGGGAAACTGATGCCGGCACTGAACTGTATTGAAGGTATGGGAGATAAGGCTGCCGAGGCCGTGGTAGATGCGGCGAAGCAGGGAAAATTCCTGTCAAAAGATGATTTTCGAGACAGGACAAAAGTCAGCAAAACAGTCATTGATCTTATGGATGACCTGGGATTGTTCGGAGATATTCCGCAATCCAACCAGTTCTCATTGTTTGATGGGGTGATTGCATAATCCTGCATACATAAAGGCGGTTCCGTAAGTTGTGGTTACTGAATGAGAAGCAGGATGTGTTAACATAGCAAAAAGGAGAAGAATATGAAAAAAGCGGAATTGAGATATTTGCAGAGACTTGCGGAACTGTATCCGACAATCGGAAAGGCTTCTACGGAGATCATTAATCTGCAGTCGATTTTGAACCTTCCGAAAGGCACGGAGCATTTTATGTCGGATCTGCATGGTGAATATGAAGCATTTTCCCATGTGCTCCGAAATGGCTCCGGAGCAGTTCGAAAGAAAATAGATGATGTATTTGGTCATACGCTAAGCAACAGTGACAAGAAAGCTCTGGCAACTTTGATCTACTACCCGAAAGAAAAAATGCAGCTTGTCAAAAAGACGGAAGAGGATATGGAAAACTGGTACAAGATCACACTGTATCGGTTGATCGAAGTCTGCAAGACAACGGCATCAAAATACACACGCTCCAAGGTACGTAAAGCTCTTCCTGCGGATTATGCTTATGTGATAGAGGAACTGATTACGGAAAAGGCAGAGGTTCTGGATAAAGAAGCGTATTATGATTCAATTGTAAATACGATCATTCAGATCGGACGCGCAGAGAACTTTATCATTGCGCTTGCAGAACTGATCCAGCGCCTTGTTGTGGATCACCTTCACATTCTCGGTGATATTTTTGACCGTGGACCGGGTCCGCATTTTATTATGGATCGTCTGATGAATTACCATTCTCTCGATATTCAGTGGGGAAATCATGATGTTGTATGGATGGGAGCTGCCGTCGGACAGCGTGCATGTATTGCAACGGTACTGCGCAACAGTATTCGATATGGCAATCTTGATATTCTTGAAGACGGTTATGGAATCAATATGCTTCCACTCGCTACTTTTGCCATGGAAGTTTATAAAGATGATCCGTGTAATGCATTTGAGATGAATGGAACTTCCAATTATAATGCACTGGAAAAAGAATTGGGTCAGAAGATGCATAAGGCAATTTCTATCATTCAGTTCAAGCTGGAGGGACAGCTTATCCACAGACACAGAGAATTCCATATGGAAGACCGTTGTCTGCTTCACAGGATCGATCCGGTAAAGGGAACCGTGACGCTCCCGGACGGAAAAGAATATCCGATGCTGGATACAGAATTTCCGACGATTGACTGGAAACATCCGTATGAACTGACCTCAGGAGAGCGTGATGTGATAGAACGTATGGAAACAGCTTTCCGCAACTGCGAAAAACTTCAGAAACATATGCGCCTGCTTCTGGATAAAGGCGGTCTGTACAAGATATATAATGGCAATCTGCTTTTCCATGGATGTATCCCGCTGAACGAAGATGGCAGTCTGAAAGAAATCCAGATTTACGGGAAGAAATACAAAGGCCGTGAGCTGTATGATGTGCTTGAGACTTATGTAAGAAGAGCATTTTTTGCAGTGGACAGTATGGAACAGCGAAAAGGGATGGATATTCTCTGGTTTATCTGGGCAAGTCCGTCGTCACCATTATTTGGCAAGGATAAGATGACCACATTTGAGAGATATTTTATAGCAGATAAAGAAACACACAAAGAGACGAAAGGCGCATACTATCATCTGCTTGAAAATGAAGAAGTAGTGGATACGCTGCTTCAGGAATTTGACCTTTCTCCGGAGAACGGACATATTATCAATGGTCACGTACCAGTACATCAGGGAGAGGGAGAAAGCCCGGTCAAATGCAATGGCAAGGTGATCGTTATTGACGGCGGCTTCTGCAAGGCATATCAGAAGGTGACCGGAATTGCAGGTTATACTCTGATTTACAACTCCTACGGGCTGATCTTAAGTGCACATGAACCGTTTACATCCAAGGAAGATGCCGTTTCAAAAGAAAGTGACATCGTATCCAACAGAGTGTCTGTACATTATACGTCAAAGAGACGCCTGGTGGGTGACACTGATACCGGAAAGGCACTGCGGGAGCGTATTGAAGAACTTATGCAGCTTTTGGATGCATATCGTAAGGGCTACATAAAAGAAAAGAAATAAACAGAAATAAGAAAGAACAACAGGTAAGACTGGAACAGAGGTGGTACCAATGAGAAGAAAAAACAGGCTGAAAATATTGCTTATCATCCTGATATCAATCTTTATTATGTTTGCAGCAGCAGCTCTTCTTCTAGCGAGTTTTCAGAAAAGTGCAAGAGAAGCGCAGCAAAAAAAAGAAGCAATTGAAAATGCGGCGAAACTGACTCCGACCCCGGAGCCTACGGCGATACCGTCTCCAAGTCCGACACCGCGGCCGACAGCAACACCGACCCCGGTTCCGGAGCAGAGAGTTACATTTAATCCGGATGATTTCTGGGATTACTGGTACAGTACAGACGGACTTGTAACGATCAATGTTTACAACGTCAGTCAGAATGCGGTGTCATTTAGTTTTTATCAGACGGATGCAGGACAGACGCAGGCAGTGTCGGCAGATATAACAGCAGAAGTTGCCGGAAATGCGGCGGCATTTTCATTTGGTGATTCAGCGGGAAATTCAGCTTCCGGTAATCTGACATTTGATAACGGACAGCTTTATCTGCGGGTGAGTACTGCAGAACCGGTATCTTCCGTGTATCCGAATGTAAGCTGTATCATGAGCAGAAATCAGGTTATACTCAACCCACCTGAACCGACTGCGACGCCGACACCGTCAGAAGAGCAGCCGCAGGTTACCGCGGAGAGCGGGGAATATTTCTTCCCGGAGAGCAGCAACCGCTATCTTACAGATGAAGAAATTTCCAACTATACCTCGGATCAGCTGGAACTTGCGAAAAATGAGATTTATGCGCGTCATGGAAGACAGTTTGTGACGGATTATATTGCGGATTATTTCAACAGCAAATCCTGGTATCAGGGAACCATAGATCCGGAAACTTTTGATGCAGAGCAGGGGTCTATTTTTAATGAGTATGAAATCGCAAACATCAATAAGATCCAGCAGTGGGAAGATCAAAAGGTAAGTGAAGGAAACTGAGCAGTTTTGAGCTTATAAATGAAAGAAAAAGAGGAAACTATCCGATCGGGGATGGCTTCCTCTTTTTGCTCTGATGAAATATAACTGATTATTTTACAGGCGCTTTGTTGTCTGTACGTCCTACAAGATAATCAATCGTTGTGTCATAATAGTCAGCAAGGCGGATGAGCATTTCAATCGGAATGCCACGTGAGCCTGTTTCATAATGAGAATAGGAACGCTGACTGATATGCAGAATTTCACCAAGCTGTCGCTGAGAAAGGTCAGAATCTACACGAAGATCCTGAATACGTTGAAACTTCATAAGCTCACCTCCTGTTTTTGTGCAATTATAAAACAGACCGAAATGTGCTATTGCGTTTGGGAGCAAAATGGACTATAATGAAATGAAATACAGAGAGCTTATATACAAATTCTATATATCTTTTTACGCCGGCTCTTATTTGTGGAGAGCTGAAATCTTTAAATTCCCATGAGTAATATAACCAAATACAGATTTATATGAGTCTTATCGAGAAGAAAATGCAGATCGGGAGCATTTACAGACAGAAAGGAGATTTATGTTTGCAAGTGTTTTTTCAGCAGCTATTTCGGGGATGGAAGTTCATCTTATAAAGGTTGAAGCAGATGTAAGTGATGGACTTCCTTCCTTTACTATGGTCGGACTGCCATCAACCCAAGTAAAAGAAGCGCAGGATCGTGTACGTACAGCCCTCAAGAATAACGGGATCGCGCTCCCGCCCAAGAGAATCACCGTAAATCTGGCACCGGCGGATATCAGGAAGGAGGGCGCAGGTTTTGATCTTCCGCTGGCAGCGGCTGTACTTGCGGCTGCCGGAGTACTTTCTGCGGAACAACTGGGAAATGTAATGATGGCCGGAGAGATTGGCCTGAACGGAGAAATTCATGCAGTTTCCGGGATTTTGCCGATGATCATTCGGGCGCGTGAAGAAAAATGTCGTTTCTGTGTGGTTCCGTATGACAATCTGAAAGAAGCACATCTGATTCCGGATATGAAGGTGATCGGCGTAGCTGATCTGCAGGAGATGATCCGTTATGTCAGTGCACCGGATTCTTATAAAAAAGCAGTGGAGACAGGGAAAAAATCACCACAGGAAAATTCTGTGGATTTTTGTGAGATTCATGGACAGGAAAGTCTGAAAAGGGCAGTAGAGATTGCTGTCAGTGGATTTCATAATCTTCTGATGATTGGTCCGCCGGGAGCCGGTAAGACGATGATTGCCAGACGGATTCCCGGAATTATGCCGGAACTTACGGTAGAAGAGGGGTTGGAACTGACGAAGATCTACAGTATTGCCGGATTACTGCCGGCAGAAGATCCGCTGATCCGTATCCGACCATTTCGAAGTCCACACCATACCTGCTCTGCGCAGGCCCTGGCAGGCGGCGGAAGGAATCCACGTCGCCCTCGGTGCAGTCCTCGCGGAAGTTCACGATGTCGTACTCTGTGCAGTAGGCGTAAGGCAAATCGCCGGACAGGTCGTGAATATCCTCCTCCACCTGACTATCGCCCGCCAGCAGCGCCGCCGGGGCAGCCCACAGCCCCAGGCCCAGCAGGGCCAGGCCGCCCAGGGACTTGCCGCTGACCTTTTCCCTGGGAACAGCAAACAGCAGCGCCGCTACAGCCAGCAGCCCCAGCACAAAGGGCCAGAGCATGTCGCCCTTGCTGATGGTGCCGCAATCCTGCCCCTGCAGCCAGGGACCCAGAAACGGGATGGACGCGGCCATCTGCTGCACGGTCACACGGGCCACGTTGGGGATGTCCAGCGAAAGCTCGTTGCCGGTGCCGCCGTGGCGGGAACTGGCAAAGTGGAAGCAAAACGCCACCGCCATGCCGCCCAGCACCGGGGCCGAGGCCCGCAGGCCGCCCCGCACACTGCGGGTGTACACCACCCACAGCAGCAGCGCCAGCACGGCGTAGACATAGCCGGTCTCGTAAGTGCCGCAGGCGATAAACGCCAGCACGGCCGCCGCCACGCCCCAGGCGCGATGGTGGGACTCGTGCAGGTAAAACAGGCACAGCCAGCTGGCCGCCGCCCAAAGCAGCGTGCGCTGGGGCACGGCGTAGTAACTATACATGCCCTCGTTAA
>OLPU01002108.1_pt1 | contig 13656 bp, 9 predicted proteins | sample 1673111 | NCBI WGS metagenome assembly OLPU01 (sample SAMEA3136755, study PRJEB25190) | human gut metagenome | reverse complement strand
CTTGCTCATAACCGAATAACTGCTCCGCAGTTTATCAGAAGGAGCTTGCACTCCTTCTGATACAAGTAAGTCCCCATCCATTATTTATTGCTTTTCGCAATTGAAGCAGGGGATTTACTTGATTCGGTTAAATTCTACAGCATGTTTCCGCTTCCAAATAGGGAACAGATTTCTCTGGCAGACGTAATTCTCCCTCTGCTTAATGCTGACAGCATGGAAAAAGGTTTTCCACATATCAGTGAATTCATCCTCATATTCTTCCGTCTGTCGCAGAGTCAGAAATTCTTCCTCTGCAAGATAACGCAGATAGTTTTCGCCGTCCTTTGGGTGCACACAGGCAATTTTACGGTTATCGTCAATGATCATCCAGTGTTCTGAGGGCATTCGGTCTGCGAAATGTCTGCCAACCAACATGATCACATCATTTTTGGGTTCCAGATGGCTGATATATACCTTGGAATCCAGACTCTGGAAACGGGCAAATTCCCGGAAATGATGGGCTTCATTGGATACCCTGCGTCGGATTTCCAGAAGCTTTACTACATGAGGGTTGGTATACAGCCGGGTTACAGTATTTCCCACTGCGAAGCCTACCCTGAGAAAATTATAAATTGCTTGTAGAGCATCTTCATCTGCAGACAGGGAAGCATAGTAGATATCCAGATAAGCTTCCTCTGAAATATCCCGGCGTATAGAACGGATCATTTTTTCCGCTTTGGAAGGATTTACGTCTATGTGGATATACTCATCAAACATTGTCTGTTGAAATACAGGTTCTTTTCTTAATTGTATCTGACTGTGACCCACCTTCAGGGCAGCAGACCAGGCATCATAGATGCAGGTCATGATGTCCTCAAGGCGGTCCTGACATGTAAATATTTTCATGAATTTTCTCTTCTTAGTATTCCTATTTTATTCCAAAATCTGCAAGGGTCATCTGGGAATAGGATTCACCGGAATGCCGGATCTTCCACAAATCATTTTTATCTACAGTGACTAATTGTCTTGTGATGTATCCCTGTTCAATGGGAGTGTGATACATCTGTCTTCCTCCGCAGGTAATAAAATAGTGCGCTCGTTTTAACACCACGCCCATTTTCTTTAAGCTGTCAAAATCCAGCCTTCCATATCGTCTGGCATGGGTGATACGGCTGGCTGATTTTGGACCGATGCCGGGAACGCGAAGTAAAACTGGGTAGCTGGCTCTTTCCACATCCACAGGAAACTGCTCCAGGTGACGCAGGGCCCAGTCACATTTGGGGTCTAATAACTCATTGAAGTTTGGCTGCTCTTCCGATAACAGTTCTCCTGCCTGAAATCCATAGAAGCGCAGCAGCCAGTCTGCCTGATACAGACGATGCTCTCGCAGAAGAGGCGGCGGTGTGCCGATCTGTGGAAGAACCTTATCCTCATTCAGTGGAATATAGGCAGAATAAAATACACGCTTCAGATCAAAGCCCTGATATAATGCCTGAGTAGTCTGCAACAGAGTGTAATCACTTTCCCCGGTTGCGCCAATGATCATCTGGGTGCTTTGGCCTGCAGGGGCAAAGCTCCGTTTCAGATCAGACATATCACGGGGCGCCAGCTGGCAGGCATTCTCCCAGGTGAGAATTCGATTGTACATTTCGTTTTCCCTGTCTGAAAATACGTTTCGGTCATTCTTTGTCGGAGCATTGCCACCTTTAAGCTTTGCATCCATGTTCTGGCTTTCAAGCTTTTCTCTGAATATTTTCTTGGAGTTATCTGAAAAAATTCCCTGATTTAAAAACTGATTTCCGCGGCTTCGGTCCATATATGCAGATTTGCCCACAGCTATTCTGTGAGAGGAAATCGTGTTCTGCACCTTTCCCATAGGATTCAGGATGTTCTGCATGGTCTTATTCGGTGCCAGCAGGCGCAGGCTCTCCTGGGTGGGAAGCTCCATATTCACACTGATACGGTCAGCCAAATATCCGGCAGCAGCCAGAAGCTCATCAGAGGCTCCGGGAATGGTTTTCACATGAATGTATCTGTTAAAATGGTATTTGGTGCGGAGAAGCAGCAGTGTTTCACACATCTTTTCCATAGTATAGGTAGGATTCTTCAGGACTCCGGAGCTGAGAAACAGTCCTTCAATATAGTTTCTTTTATAAAATTCAATGGTTAACTGACAGATCTCCTCAGGGGTAAAGGTTGCTCTGGGTACATCATTGCTGGAACGGTTGATGCAGTATTTGCAGTCGTAGGCACAGTGATTGGTCATCAGAATCTTCAGCAGAGAAATACACCTTCCGTCTGCAGCAAAACTGTGGCAGATACCGCATGCCTCCGCATTGCCGAGCTCTCCTTTCTTACCCCGGCGGCTAGAACCGCTGGAAGTACATGCGACATCATATTTCGCTGCATCAGCCAGAATCTGTAATTTCTCCTGGGTGGTATAAGTGCTGTCTGTGATGGAATTCATATCCTTATTATACAAACTAATGTTCGATAATGCAAGGGCTATTTGAACATTTGTTCTCCTGACTTTGTTCGCTTCGTGGATGATGCTTTTCTATTCCGTTTCCGTAACCTTAATTTTTTTCTGGAAGTCTTTGGTATAGTGAATCTCATAATCAGAAGTTACGAAAAATGCCTGCACATCGTCCAGGGATTCAGCAAGCTTCATGCCGTCCTCCAGACCCAGGGCAAAGCAGGTGGTACTCAGTGCATCCCCGTCTACAGACTTGTCGGAAATAATAGTAACTGCGATCAGTCCATTGTCATAGGGATAGCCGGTTTTGGGATTGAGCAGGTGATGATATAATGTGCCATCCTGTTCAAAGCATCGTTCATAAATCCCGGAAGAAACCACGGACTTATCCTTGATATCCATAACAGCAATGGTCTCACTGCGGTCTGCAAATGGTTTCTGGATCCCAATCTTAAAAGCAGAATTGTCCGGCTTTCCGCCAATGCAGAGAACATTTCCGCCAAGATTGATGATTGCACTTTTTACATTCTGAGAAACCAGATAATCCTTCAGACGGTCTGCAATATAACCCTTGGCAATGGCACCAAGCTCAATTGCAGTATCGTCTGTTTTTAATGTAATCTCATTTTTATCTTTATCAACAGAAATATTGTGATAATCACATTTGGGTAATGCTGCCTGAATCAGACTGTCCTTCGGTACCTGGGGATCTTCGGCAGTGAAATCCCACAGAGAGGTCAGCGGTTCAATGGCAATATCAAATGCTCCTTTGGACAATTCAGAATAATCAAGCCCCTCAGAAACCAGCTCTGCCAGAGAATCCGACACCTGATAAGTATCCTCTGTCCCCTCCGCAGGTGTAAGCTTTCGGTGATTTAATTTGTATAATTCACTGTCAGCATCAGTGCGGCTGAATACTTTTTCATATTTGTCACACAGATTCATACATTCGGTGAGCAGGTCTCTGTCCTTGGAATCATAAATAGTAACTGTAACTGCGGTATTCAGTTTAATTGCAGTGGAAGAGATGGGCTCCTGAGAATCCGCAGCTGTATTTTCCCCGCTTTTTGTCTGTGTCGAACATCCGGACAAAACAGCCTGACATAATATAAGAGACGCTGTGAACATTGAAAAAACACAGCATTTTATTAATTTTTTTGCAGATATATGATATAATGACATAAATGTAACCTCGTTTTATAGCAGATAAAAGCAAGCCTCACCTGTTGCTTATTGTTTTTCACAATTGAAGCAAGGGATTTCTTTGATTTGGTTGAATAGAAATTGCTACTATAAGTATATCAGAAATGACAAAAGTTGCAAAAGTATCTTTTGAGAAAGGAGATTCTGGCTATGTCCAATGCAGTAAACTGCGAATACTGTGTAAACTACAGTTATGACGATGATTATGAATGTTACACCTGTGAAGTCAATCTGGACGAGGATGAGATGGTAAAATTCATTACAGGAAATTTTCATCAGTGTCCATACTTCAAGATGGGTGATGAATATCGTATCGTACGTAAACAAATGTAAAATAATGAAAATCCCCCTTTTGTAAAACGATGCTATGCATTATAATAGGAGAACAGAAAATAAATAGGATACCACCAAGAGAGGAAATAGGATAATGGAAAACGTTTATATTATGGATCATCCGCTGATCCAGCATAAAATCTCCATGCTGAGAAATAAAGGAACAGGAACAAATGAATTCCGTAAATTAGTAGAAGAGATCGGTATTCTTATGGGATATGAAGCCCTTCGTGATCTTCCTGTGGAAGATGTGCAGATTGAAACACCGATTGAAACCTGTATGACACCCATGATCTCAGGAAAGAAGCTGGCAGTGATTCCTGTACTCCGCGCTGGTCTGGGAATGGTAAACAGCATCCTTACACTTGTACCGTCTGCAAAGGTTGGACACGTAGGACTTTACCGCGATCCTGTAACACATGAACCTCACGAATACTACTGCAAGCTTCCGGAATCCATTGATGAACGAATTGCAGTTATCGTAGACCCAATGCTTGCAACCGGAGGCTCTGCAGAAGCAGCCGTTGACTTTGTGAAAAAACAGGGCGGAAAAAACATCAAATTCATGTGTATCATAGCAGCTCCTGAAGGACTGAAACGCCTTCACGAAGCACATCCGGATGTCCAGATCTACTGTGGCCACCTTGACCGTGAGTTAAATGACCATGCCTATATCTGCCCGGGCCTTGGCGATGCGGGTGACCGCATTTTTGGAACAATGTAAGGAAGATACATCTTTCTAATAATAAGGAAGCTATAAAAAACTATTGAAAAAGTAAAAAAACTATTGACAACCCCTATTTCGTATGCTATCTTATATCAGAACGCTGCCGAAGACAGTAGGTGCCGCAAGGCATAAGGATGTAACCGCCTACCGAGGACTAAGTATTCTTTTATGGAGATTACACAAGCCTTACTGTCATGCAGTAAGGCTTTTTCTTTACTCATTGCAGCGGTATACAAAATCTATAAGGAGGTGTACCATTTCATGGCAAAAGTAGAACTTAAACAACCAATCGTAGACGAAATTATCAGCAACGTGAAAGATGCAGAATCTGTAGTACTTGTTAACTACAGCGGTCTTACAGTTGAACAGGATACTGCTTTACGTAAGGAATTAAGAGAAGCTGGTGTTGTATACAAAGTATACAAAAACACAATGATGCATCGTGCATTCGAAGGTACTCAGTGCGAAGAACTTATCCAGCACTTACATGGAACAAACGCTATAGCAATCTCTGCTACAGACGCAACTGCTCCTGCAAGAATCCTTGATAAATTCGCAAAGAAAGCACCGGCTTTAGAATTAGTTGCAGGTATCGTTGAAGGAAACTACAACGATCAGGCAGGTATTCAGGCACTGGCTGGAATCCCGTCCAGAGAAGAACTTCTCGGCAAACTGCTTGGAAGCATCCAGTCTCCGATTACAAACTTCGCTCGTGTGCTTAATCAGATCGCTGAGAAAAACGGCTCTGAAGCAGCAGCTGAATAATTTTTGATGCCAGAGGCATAAAACGAATCTAGTAACTATTCGAAAATCACCATCCACGAGGATGCTGAAGAGTTACCGAATTAAATAATATTATATGGAGGGAATTTAAAATGGCAAAATTAACAACAGAAGAATTTATTGCAGCAATCAAAGAATTATCTGTATTAGAATTAAATGAACTCGTAAAAGCTTGCGAAGAAGAATTCGGTGTATCCGCAGCAGCAGGTGTTGTAGTAGCAGCAGCTGGAGCAGCTGGAGAAGCAGCTGAAGAAAAAGATGAATTCGACGTAGAACTTGCAGAAGTTGGACCAAACAAAGTTAAAGTTATCAAAGTTGTTCGTGAAGTAACTGGCTTAGGTCTGAAAGAAGCTAAAGAAATGGTTGACGGAGCTCCTAAGGTTGTTAAAGAAGGCGCATCCAAAGCAGAAGCTGAAGATATCAAAACAAAACTTGAAGCTGAAGGCGCTAAGGTTAATCTTAAATAATTATCTTCCTATTATATATAGAAGATTTGCAAGCAGGAATGCCACTGGTATTCCTGCTTTTTTTACAGAGCCGGAGGATTACAGACTATGATGAAAAGAAAAACGGCAGTCATATTTGGTATCATCATTGCAGCCCAGCTTTGCCTGACTCCATATGCAGGTGTAAAGGTACAGGCGGCTGAACTGGAAGAAGGACAGATGTTTGAAGATTCATCAGAAGATTCAGAGACTTTTGGAGATGTGTCAATACCGGATACGCAGTCGGTAGAGAAAACTGAAGAGAATGAATTTGGGGATGACGACGGTTTCAGTGATGGAGACGTTGAAACTTTTTCTGCGGAGGATGCGGATCAGTTCCGCGAAAATATGCAGGAACTTGTGCTGAATGTGCAGGATGGAGAGGATATTACTGTAAAGTTAAATACACTGCTGGCACAGGCCAGGGACAAGGCAACGGATGAAAAGCAGTGCAAAGTTATCGTGCCACCCGGAAATTATACACTTACGGGAACTTTGCATATGTACAGCAATATCTATCTATATGCAGAGGGTGCCACGATAACAAAGACTTCACCGCGAAAAGAAATCCTGCTCCGTCTTGGCGATACAAAGAAATCTGCAGGCGGATACGAGGGATACCGTAATATAACTATCGATGGCGGAACCTGGGATTCAAACTATGAATGTGTGGAAGACAAGGGAGGACCTGGAGGGTTTGTAGGTTTTAGGATCGGTCATGCTACGAATGTTACAGTGAAGAATGTTACATTTCTTAATAACCTTAAATCGCATTTTCTGGAACTTGCAGGAGTGAAGAATGCAGAAATTACAGGATGTACGTTCAGGGGCTACTGGAAAGAGTTTACAGGCGGCGGACAGGAATGTATCCAGCTGGATGCCTGTATGCCGAGAATTTTCCCAGGATATCTTCCATATGACGGAAGTGTCTGTGAGAACATTGTGATAAAGGATAATACCTTTGAAGATGTATTTGCCGGCATTGGAAGCCACAGCATGATGTTTGATAAACCGTATAAAAATATCACGATCAGTAACAACCGGTTTAATAATCTGAAAAAGAGAGCAATATGGTGCCTGAATTATCAGGATACGGTTGTGACGGGAAATACCATGACAAATGTGGGCGGTGGTGTTTATGTGCGTTCTGTTTATACCAGAAATGCACATACTGTCAGCGGTCAGGAAGTATCTCCGGAGGGAAATCAGTACGCAGAGAATATTCTGATCGCTGATAATCAGATCACAGTTCTGGAACCAACCGTAATAGATGGCAAACAATGGAATGGATATGGAATCTGGATCACAGGCGAGGTATCTCTGGGCTCAGCAGGAGAAACTATTCCTTCTGAAGATGATGATCCTGAGAATACAGCAAATCCGACGACCAATGGAATTCCGGCGGGAAGATATATTATTCGCGGAGTTACAGCCAGAAATAATACGATCAGCGGAAATTGCGACGGAATTAAATTTTCCCTTGCAGAAGACTGTTCATGCAGGGGGAACACAGTCAGACTTTCTGATAGTCATACCTACAACAATATGGGGATCAGTGTTGCCAAAGGAAGCAATATCAGAGTTTCCTATAACAATCTTTCCGGCGGAAACGGATATGGGATTTATGCAGTCGGAACAGAGGCTTCGAAGAAAACCTGCCGGATTTACGGAAATACAGTCTCCGGATTTATGAAAGATGGGATTCTGGCTTCAGGGCTTGCAGCAGGAAGCCGTATTGAACACAACAGAGTCAGTACCAGTGCGGCAAATGGCATACTTGTAAAATGTATTGATAAGAGTGTGGTTGATGGCAATTACAGTTTTAAAAATAAGGCAAGAGGAATTCTTCTGCAGAGATGTGAGTCAGCAATGGTAGCGGATAATTTTGTTTCTGAAAATGCGATCAATGGAATTGAACTCAATATAAGAAGCAATCATTCTTCTGTGCAGGGAAATGTCTGTGGTTCCAATAAAAAATCAGGTCTGCGAATTGCCGGATCAAAGGGGATTTCGGCAGACGGAAATTCCTTCCGCAGCAACAGAGGATATGCGGCGGAATTTATCCGTTCTCATATCAGCAGTTATAAAGGCAATCGTTTTGAAGAAAATGGATATTCAAATCGTATCCACGTAAGAAACAGTAAAATCCCGAAGAAATAGCGTTACTGTTCGCTCCGTTCACAGTAACGAAATAGCGACTGTTGCAATTATTTGAAAAAATTAAAAAAATATCAAAAAAGTGATTGACAGGCGCAACTTGCTGTGCTATAGTGAAGAATGCTATATTATGGCAAGATGTGCCTTTATGTCTTTTGGCAAAAAGGGTCAAGTTATAATAAATTTAAAGAAAAAACAGGGGTGAAACGTCAATGGAAAAAAACAGAATTCGTTCTGTAAAAACTGGAAAAAGCATGCGTATGAGCTTCCAGAGGCAAGAAGAAGTCCTGGAAATGCCGAACCTGATCGAAGTCCAGAGAGATTCTTATAAATGGTTTCTTGATGAAGGACTGAAAGAAGTCTTTGATGACATTTCTCCGATCGCAGATTACGGCGGAAAGCTCAGTCTGGAATTCATCGACTTTACATTTGACGAGAAGGATGCGAAATATACCATCGAGCAGTGTAAAGAACGTGACGCAACTTATGCCGCACCTTTGAAGGTTCGAGTGAGACTGATTAACAAAGAAACAGGGGAGATCAACGAACACGAGATTTTCATGGGAGATTTACCTATTATGACAGTTACCGGTACCTTTGTCATCAATGGTGCAGAGCGTGTAATCGTCAGCCAGTTAGTACGTTCCCCTGGAATCTATTATGCCATCGCACATGATAAGCTGGGTAAGAGACTGTTCTCCAGTACTGTTATTCCTAACAGAGGAGCATGGCTGGAATATGAAACAGATTCCAATGATGTATTTTATGTTCGTGTAGACAGAACCCGTAAAGTTCCGATTACAGTTCTGATCCGTGCACTGGGTGTGGGAAGCAACGCTGAGATCACAGAACTTTTCGGTGAAGAGCCAAAGATCCTGGCAAGCTTTACCAAAGATACATCTACTAATTATCAGGAAGGTCTTCTTGAATTATACAAGAAAATCCGCCCGGGTGAACCGCTTGCTGTAGAGAGTGCAGAGAGTCTGATCAATGCTATGTTCTTTGATCCGAGAAGATATGATCTTGCTCATGTTGGACGTTATAAATTTAATAAGAAGCTTCATCTTAACAGAAGAATTGTGGGCCATAAGCTGGCAGAGGAAGTTGTAGACCCATCCACAGGAGAAATCCTGGCAGAAGAGGGCACAGTAGTTACCAAGGAACTGGCAAATGTGATCCAGAACAGTGCTGTTCCTTTTGTATGGATTCTGGGCGAAGAAGACCGCAGAATCAAAGTCCTTTCCAACTTAATGGTTGATATCCGTCATTTCCTTCCGGAGATCGAAGATCCTAAGAAGCTTGGGGTTACAGAATTAGTATACTATCCTGTATTGAAGACTATTCTGGAAGAAAATGATACATTAGAAGACAGAATCGCAGCAGTTTACAGAGATATCCATGATCTGATTCCGAAGCATATTACAAAGGAAGATATTTTTGCTTCTATTAACTATAATATGCATCTGGAATATGGCCTTGGAAATGCAGATGATATCGATCATCTGGGTAACCGTCGTATCCGTGCGGTAGGTGAGCTGCTTCAGAACCAGTACAGAATCGGTCTTTCCAGACTGGAACGTGTGGTTCGTGAGAGAATGACAACTCAGGACACTGAGAGCATTTCTGCTCAGTCCCTGATCAACATTAAACCTGTAACTGCAGCAGTGAAGGAGTTCTTTGGTTCTTCCCAGCTGTCACAGTTCATGGATCAGAATAACCCTCTGGGTGAGCTGACCCACAAGAGACGTCTGTCAGCCCTGGGACCTGGTGGTCTGTCACGAGACAGAGCCGGATTCGAGGTTCGAGATGTCCATTATTCTCATTACGGAAGAATGTGCCCGATCGAGACTCCTGAAGGTCCTAACATCGGTCTGATCAACTCCCTTGCATCTTATGCGAGAATCAATCAGTACGGATTTATCGAAGCACCTTACCGTAAGATCGACAAGACAGATCCTAAGAATCCTCGTGTAACAGACGAGGTTGTATATATGACTGCAGATGAAGAGGATAATTATCATGTAGCACAGGCCAACGAGCCTCTGGATGAAGAAGGACATTTCGTTCACAAGAATGTATCCGGTCGTTTCCGTGAAGAGACTCAGGAGTATGAGCGTCATATGTTTGATTACATGGACGTATCTCCTCGTATGGTATTCTCCGTTGCTACTGCCCTGATTCCGTTCCTGCAGAACGACGATGCTAACCGTGCGCTGATGGGATCAAACATGCAGCGTCAGGCTGTGCCGCTTCTGACAACAGAAGCTCCTGTGGTTGGTACAGGTATGGAAGTAAAGACAGCGGTTGACTCCGGTGTCTGTGTAGTTGCGAAGAAATCAGGTACTGTACTTCGTTCTACCTCTACAGATATCAGCATCAAGAATGATGATGGTACAAAGGATGATTATCATCTGACAAAATTCCTGAGAAGTAACCAGAGTAACTGTTACAATCAGAAGCCAATCGTGTTCCAGGGAGAGCATGTAGAGGCAGGACAGGTTATTGCAGATGGTCCTTCTACCTGCAATGGCGAGCTTGCCCTTGGTAAGAACCCTCTGATCGGATTCATGACCTGGGAAGGTTACAACTACGAGGATGCTGTACTTCTGAGCGAAAGACTGGTTATGGATGATGTTTATACATCTATCCATATGGAAGAATATGAATGTGAAGCCCGTGATACCAAGCTGGGACCGGAAGAGATTACACGTGATGTTCCTGGTGTAGGAGATGAAGCACTGAAGGATCTGGATGAGCGTGGTATTATCCGTATCGGTGCGGAAGTACGTGCCGGTGATATCCTTGTTGGTAAAGTTACTCCTAAGGGAGAGACAGAGCTTACAGCAGAAGAGAGACTTCTCCGTGCAATCTTTGGTGAGAAAGCACGTGAAGTACGTGATACTTCTCTGAAAGTACCTCACGGTGAATACGGTATTATCGTAGATGCCAAGGTATTTACAAGAGAGAATGGCGATGAGATGTCACCTGGTGTAAACCAGTCCGTACGTATCTACATCGCACAGAAGAGAAAGATCTCCGTTGGTGATAAAATGGCCGGACGTCACGGTAACAAGGGTGTTGTTTCCCGTGTACTTCCTGTAGAAGATATGCCATTCCTTCCCAATGGACGTCCTCTTGATATCGTGCTGAATCCTCTGGGTGTGCCTTCCCGAATGAATATCGGACAGGTGCTGGAGATCCACTTAAGCCTTGCTGCGAAAGCACTTGGATTTAATGTTGCAACTCCTATTTTCCAGGGTGCAAACGAGAATGATATCCAGGATACACTGGAACTTGCAAATGACTATGTAAACACAGAAGACTTTGAAGAGTTCCGTGAGAAATATAAAGATATTTTAGCACCGGATGTAATGCAGTATCTGGATGAGAACAAAGCCCACAGAGCACTGTGGAAGGGTGTTCCGATTTCCAGAGACGGTAAAGTGCGTCTGCGTGACGGCCGTACAGGAGAGTATTTCGACAGTCCTGTAACAATTGGTCACATGCACTATCTGAAACTGCACCATCTGGTTGATGATAAGATCCATGCACGTTCTACAGGTCCTTACTCTCTGGTAACACAGCAGCCACTGGGTGGTAAAGCACAGTTCGGTGGACAGCGTTTTGGTGAGATGGAGGTTTGGGCACTGGAAGCATACGGTGCATCCTACACACTGCAGGAAATCCTGACAGTAAAATCCGATGATGTTGTTGGACGTGTTAAGACATACGAAGCAATCATCAAGGGTGACAATATTCCTGAGCCGGGTATTCCGGAATCCTTCAAGGTTCTCTTAAAAGAGCTTCAGTCTCTTGGTCTGGATGTGAAGGTGCTCAAGGATGACAATACAGAAGTACATCTTCTGGAATCTGTAGATTATGGCGATACAGATCTTCGCTCTGTTATTGAGGGAGAGTCAAGAAGACATCACGACAGAGAAGAAGACTACGGCAAACATGGCTATACAAAGCAGGAGTTTGACGGTGAAGAGCTGGTTGACATCGACGAAGATGAAGAAGATGTGGATGATGACTTCATAGAGCTGGACGAAGCTTTTGAAGATGATGACGAAGAGTAAGAAAGGGGAAAGTATACATGGCAGAAACAACAAACGCCAATGAAACATATCAGCCAATGACTTTCGATGCCATCAAGATCGGACTGGCGTCCCCTGAGAAAATCAGAGAGTGGTCAAGAGGCGAGGTTTTAAAACCTGAGACCATTAACTACCGTACCTTAAAGCCGGAGAAAGACGGACTTTTCTGCGAAAGGATCTTTGGACCGAGCAAGGACTGGGAGTGCCACTGTGGAAAGTATAAAAAGATTCGTTATAAAGGCGTTGTCTGCGACAGATGTGGTGTAGAGGTTACAAAATCTTCTGTTCGTAGAGAGCGTATGGGTCATATCGAGCTGGCTGCTCCGGTATCCCATATCTGGTATTTCAAAGGAATTCCGTCCCGTATGGGTCTGATCCTTGACATTTCTCCGAGAACTCTGGAGAAAGTCCTTTACTTTGCAAATTATATCGTACTGGATCCGGCTGACTCCGGACTCCAGTACAAACAGGTGCTTACAGAGCGCGAATATCAGGATGCCCGTGAATCCTTCGGAAACAATTTCCGTGTAGGTATGGGCGCTGAATCTATCAAAGAGCTTCTGGAAGCAATTGATCTTGAAAAAGATTCTGCAGAACTGAAAACTGAATTAAAGGATGCTACAGGCCAGAAACGTGCCAGAATCATCAAACGTCTTGAGGTTGTAGAATCCTTCCGTGAATCAGGAAACCGTCCTGAGTGGATGATCATGACAGTGATCCCTGTAATCCCGCCGGATCTGCGTCCTATGGTTCAGCTGGATGGCGGACGTTTTGCTACATCTGACTTAAATGATCTTTACAGAAGAATCATCAACCGTAATAACCGTCTGAAGAGACTTCTGGAATTAGGCGCACCGGACATTATCGTCCGTAACGAGAAACGTATGCTTCAGGAAGCAGTAGATGCCCTGATCGACAACGGCCGCCGCGGACGTCCTGTAACAGGTCCTGGAAACAGAGCTCTGAAATCTCTTTCCGATATGCTGAAAGGTAAATCCGGACGTTTCCGTCAGAACCTTCTGGGTAAACGAGTTGACTATTCCGGACGTTCTGTTATCGTTGTAGGACCGGAACTTAAGATCTACCAGTGTGGTCTTCCGAAAGAAATGGCCATTGAGCTGTTCAAACCTTTCGTTATGAAAGAGCTTGTTGCCAATGGAACTTCACACAATATTAAGAACGCCAAAAAAATGGTTGAGAAGCTGGAGCCTGCTGTATGGGATGTTCTGGAAGATGTTATCAAAGAACATCCGGTTATGCTGAACCGTGCACCTACACTGCATCGTCTTGGTATCCAGGCATTCGAACCAATCCTTGTAGAAGGTAAAGCAATCAAACTGCATCCGCTGGTTTGTACTGCGTTCAACGCTGACTTCGATGGTGACCAGATGGCCGTACATCTTCCGCTTTCACAGG
>OLPU01002107.1_pt1 | contig 13666 bp, 9 predicted proteins | sample 1673111 | NCBI WGS metagenome assembly OLPU01 (sample SAMEA3136755, study PRJEB25190) | human gut metagenome | reverse complement strand
ATTTTCATCTTTTAAATTTTTCTCCTCACCAGAGTTACTTAAAAATCCACATTGAATATATATAGAAGGCATACTGTTATCTCTCAATACACTCATATTGTATGTATTTGTTCCTCTGTTTTCGGCTTTTACAAACGCTACTATAGAAGTTTGCATAAGACTTGCAAAGTCAGCCGAGCCATTTTTGGAATCTTTGTGGTATATAGTTTCTATTCCTGTGGCTTTTCCTGTAGTTTCAGCAGCCATATGGATAGATACAAATACCTCAGCATTTTGACTTTCTGCTAGAGATTTTCTTTCGTCTGGGCTCATGTAGACATCATCTTGTCTAGAGAGTATTACGTTGATATCTTGTTGTTTGTTTAACTCTTTTGCTACTTTTTTTGCAATTTCTAAGTTTAGTTCTTTTTCTTTTACTTTGTCATTTGTTATATATCCTGTTTCGTTTCCGCCACAACCAGCATCTATAAATACATTGTGTCTAACTTGTAGAGTTGCTTCTTTTTCGTCACCTACGTCGTATTGTTCGTCGGTGTTTACGTTTGAAGTGTCAATGGCTCCACCTGTCAGAGAATTTTTTAGTGATATTACATTTGGCCAAATAGTACTTACGAAATTGTATGTTTTCTTTCCTATAAATCCTACAACAGAAATCACTATGATTAACCCTACTAAAACTATTAGTTGTTTTTTCCTTTTAGTTGATGATTTTTTTCTATGTAAACCTTTTTGTTTTTTGTTTTTTCGCGGTTGTGTAGGCCTTTGTGCCGTCTTTGTCTGCGGTCTTCTATTTTGAGTATTTGCTTTATTACCTTGATTTGAGGTAGTTCTTGGATTATTTGTTCTTTTCTTAGTCACTGAATTCACCTTTCCATTTTAGGTTAAATTTATATGCTCTAAATTAAGTCAATCCTGAGCATATTTTACATTATATATTATAAGGTAATTTTATCATTAAGAAAGGCTTTTTTCAAATATTATTAACAATTTAATCCTCTCTTACTCATAATATCCTAAAATTTTTATATATCGCTTTTCACCTTGTTTTTGACTAAGAGGAAAGTTGTATAAATCATATGTGTGTTGGCATACTAAGTAGTCGATTAAATACCCTCCATCCAAAATAACATCTGTGATTATCATGTTGTGATATGCTAAGTCATTTTCGTATATAAGTTGTACAATATCTCCTATTTGCAATTCGTTATATGATACTTCCACAGCATATATCCCAAAGTTTTGGGTGTCTTTTGTGTTGTTTTTTGTGATGTATTTGTAAAAAGGCTCGGCGGCTGTCCATGTAGGAGTTCTGTTCATATCGCTATACCAATACCACTGTTTTAATATATCATTTCCATGATGATCAAAAGGTATACCTCCTTCGTGTAGACATTGTGACACAAAATTAGTACAGTCCCCTCCCCATTTTTCATAATCTTTGTAGTTTGGGTTTCTGTCTTGTGCCCAATCAGTAGCGTATTTCACCGCCAATTCTCTATTATATCGGACAAACATTTTTTTCACTTCCTCAAAATTTAATATAAAAATATATTTTTCAAAGCATAATCGCTTAGAATATTCTTTATTTTTTTAAATGATATTGTAAATTCAATTAGATTGCAGACTTGACTTGTTAATTCAAAACTCGATATGCAGATTACTAAATCTCTACCATTAAAATAGAAAACTGGATCTTCACATATATAGATAGATTCCATCATCAACTCATATAAATCATAAGTTATGTGGCTTGTATAATTATCCAAAATCTCGTAAATCTCTTCCATTATATAACTTTGGATTATTTTTTCATAATCAACATCTTCTTTAAAAATATCTTCTAAGGTAATCTTTTTCATTAAATCAAAATCGTAATTATAGCTGTAGATATTGCTTATGTCAGTGAGTCCAATAATTTGAGAAAACTCCATAGGAATGCTGACAATATTTCCTCTATTAAATGCAACGTTGTATTCCGAAATAACATTTATATTTCCAATTATTATTTCATCACAATAAGTGTAGATAACCACTTCTTCAAAAATGCTTACCTCGTTTAATATTGATTTATTTACCTCTTGTGCAAATTGTTGAATCTCTTCGCCTTCATCATCCACCTCGATTTTCGGATAATTTAAGAAAAACCTCATATTTTTTACCTTTTTATCTATTAATCCGCTCGTAATATTTACCATACCAATTTCCTCCAATTACCTCTATAATAGTAAATTTTATGAATCAGAAACATAGTATATTCTATAAAACGCAAAAAAGACCACGTAAAACAACTATTCTTTTTATTTCGAATAGAAGTTTTGTGGTCTTCTTCACAATATAATTATTTAATGTAAAAAATATTTATTATCCAATAATTCTTCTAGCAGTTACGTATCCTTTTACGTAATATGAAGAATATAAGTTTTCGTATTTAACACTTTTTCCAGGACTTGGAGCATGGATAAATTGTCCGTTTCCAACGTACATTCCAACGTGGCGTATTCTGTTTGTTCCACTGTTGAAGAATACTAAATCTCCTGGTTGTAAGTTGCTTTTGCTTACATATCTACCGTTTGATGCTTGAGCAGCAGAACTTCTATTAATAGTTATTCCAGCTGCATTTTTGTAGCAGTAGTACATAAGTCCTGAACAGTCAAATGAGTTTGGTCCACTAGCTCCATAAACATATGGTTTACCAACTTGTCTTTTTACCATATTTACAACAGCTTGAACTTTTGCATTTGTGCTTGTTCCTGTATTTGTATTTGTATTTGTATTTCCTGATGTAGTTCCAGAAGTACTTCCTGAAGTTATACTAGATGAACTTCCTGCTGTTATTGTTAAGTAACTTCCACTAACGCATCCTGTTGTTCCATTAGCTAATTTAACTTCATACCAACCATTGCTGTATTGTTTTAGTATTCCTACTACATTTCCTTTTTTAACACTAGATTTCGCGCTGTAAGATGTAGATGGTCCACTTCTAACGTTTAATGATGTCGCATTAACTTTACCAACTTTAGTTATAGTTGAGTAACTTTGTACTACATAAACACCACTTTGTATATTTGTGTTTGTGTTAGTATTGTTATTAGTTGTTCCACTATTAGTACTTCCTGTTACTTTTACATAAGTTGGTGAAACATATCCTGTTTTTCCTGTAGCAGTTGTAACTTTGTGCCAACCTGTGCTAGCAGTTTCATGTATAGTAACATTGTGTCCTCTTGATAAAGTTGTTACTATAGAGTATGCTGTGCTTGGTCCAGATCTAACATTTAGTGATGATGCAGTAACTGTAGCAGTTTTTTTAGCAGTTGCTGTAGTTGTGTTATTGCTTCCAGTATTTTCAGATACTTGCCCATCAACTTTTATGTATTTGTTGCTTGCATATCCAACTACTCCTGCTGAAGTTTTTATTTTATACCAGCCAGTAGCGCTATCAGTATCAGTTATAGTAACTGATTGGCCATTTTTTAAAGCTCCTACGATTGAGTAAGAAGTAGATGGTCCCTTTCTAATATTTAAAGAACTTGCTGTAACTGTTCCTGTTTTTGATGATATTGTTTGAGTTTTATATAATGAAGTTGTATCTGTATTTTCGTTTTTTGCTGCGTCTGCTGTTGTTGTTTGCCCAGCTAAAGAAACAGATGTTGCAACCATTCCTAGAGCTAATGCTTTTGATAGTGTCGTTTTTGTTTTCTTTTCAGTAAACATGATTTGTGACACTCACCCCCTAATATTATAAATTTTATTTCCTATTTATTCTAACATACTTCAAAACTTTTTTCTACAAAGCCAGGTAATTTATAGTTAGTTTTTGGCTTTTTTGGTAAATTTTTTTACATGTTTTATTCTACTTTTTCTTTTTAATTTAAAGTAGAAACCAAATTTATTCGATTTTAAATTTATTTTAAGTTAAATTCATTTTATTTTTTAATAAATTTACATACACAAATTTAAAACTAAGTTTTTGGCTGTTTAGGGGTATGATTCTTACTTTTCCAAATCAAAATCGTCACTATCAAAGTAATTTATTAAAACTAATATAGTTTATCTAGAGAAGAAGTTTTTTATACTTCCTTCTAAAACTTTAATTTCTTCTACTTTAAATAATTTTATACAAATTGCATATACTACAACTCCTAATAAAATCGCTCCACCTAAAGACGCACATTCTCCTATAAACGATAATCCTAACATTGAAACTAAAGCGTCGTAAGTAAATAATACTACTATCGACATAGCAATTGATGCAATTATAGATTTTATAAGAACTTGTGCTACTGCTCTACCATTAAATGAGCCTACCTTTTTTCTAAGGCTGAAGAACATCAGAACTACTGTAACCATGTATGAGATACTTGTCGCCATAGCAAGCCCCATATAACTAAATGGTTTTATAAATAATAAGTCTAGTATTATATTTATAATTACAGCGATTGATGAATTTATCATTGGTGTTTTTGTGTCTCCCAATGAGTAAAACCCTCTGCTCAGTATTTCTTTTACTGCATATCCGATTATACCTATTGCATAAAATCTAAGTGCGTTTGAAGTCATAAGAGTTGATTCGTGGCTGAAACTTCCTCTTTCTAATAAAACTCTTACGATCGGCTCTGCTAATAATATCGCTCCGAATACTATCGGTACAACGACTAAAATTATGCAGTTACTCGATTTAACCATTATCTTTTTGAAGTTTGTTATGTCTTTTTCGTTTACAAACTGAGATAATTTCGGATAAATAACAGTAATTAAAGATGTTACGAAAATAGCAACGACAAAGTCGTTAAGTCTTGATGCGTAGTTAAGAGCTGATAATTTACCATCACCTAAAGTACTCGCAAGCGCCTTATCGACATATACATTAAGCTGACTCATCGCAACCCCCATCATCATAGGTATACTTAATTTAATCATTTTGATGATGGATTCGTCTTTTATATTCATATAAAAGCTGTATTTATATCCTCTTTTATACATGCAAGGAAGTAGTATGATAACTTGGACAAAAAGACCTACTAATGCTCCAATCGCCAAGTAATAACTTCCGTATTTTACACTTATAAATATTGCGCCTATTATGATTAAGTTGTAGACAACGCCTACAATTGACGCTGGCAAATAGCTGTCCTTCACTTGTAAGAAGGATGACTGAATCTTGTTTAAAGATAAGAATAATACACCAAACATCATAATACGCAAGAATTTTACTGCTAGTGCGAATTTTTCTCCAGTAAATCCAATCGCAAAGATTTTGATTATTTCGGATGCAAAAATTATTCCTAAGATCGAAACTATTATTGAAAATACTGATAAAATATTTAGTATATTATTTGTAAATTTAAGCGATTCCTCTTCGCCGAGACGCTCTTTTGTGTCGTAGTACATCGGTATGTACATCATGTAAATTACAGAACCGACAATAGATATAATAAGCCCTGGGATATTTAGAGTAAGTACAAATACGTCTGCAACCATACTTGTTCCGTAGAAATTCGCAAGTATTGTCTCTCTTAAAAATCCAAGTACTCTAGATAACAAAGTCGCCACCATAATTATAACTGCATTCTTCGCAGTCCTAGACATCAGCCCCACCTCCTAATAATGTTTGTTTTAAATTTATAATTTAGCAAATTAATATTAAGTTAATTTAAACAAATAAAGGGGATATAAAAATCTCTAAGTATTTTTATATCCCCCACTTATGTTTATAAGTTATAATCAGCTTATTTTATAAATTTTACTAAACCTGTTTCATAGCTTATAATCAGTTTATTTGATAATTTGTGACTTACTTGCTAATTTATTTTATAAAATTATTTGCTAGCTTGTAAATCGCTGTATTTAAAATCTTGTGTTGAACTAAGTACTACACTATTACGTCCAATTTGTTTTATTGATATTGTGTCTAAGTTGTCTATTTTATCGACTTCTAAAGTGTTTTCGTCTATGAATTTTTTATCGACTTGTTTGTCGTTTAGGTAAACTCTACTGTTTGTAGTGAAGTTTTCTCCATGTATAATCATTTTATTTCCTTTAGTTTCGATATTGTTGATTACGATGTCTTCTACTCCCATTTTAAGAGTGTTTTTCTTTGCTTTTTCGTCATCATTTATGTAGTATGATTTTCCGAATAAAACATCGTATTCTATAAGGTCTTGCATTTTTGAGAATTCTGGATCATCTTTCATATATGTGTTGAATCTCTCCATTGGACCGTATTTTAACCCTGCTTCTTTAAACATTAATGAACTTAATTCATAAGATTCTATTTCATCTATATCGTATTTTTCTATGTCGAAGTTAGCATAAAATGCAAATGGGGCTTTGTATTTATCTAAATAAAAATCGTCATCTTCAAATATTTTAAGCTTTGGCATATGGTCAGAGTAGAATAAGATTATTGTGTCTTCGTCTCTTTTGTTTACCATATCTACTAGCTCTCCAATAAAGTCGTCAGTTCCTTTTATTTGGTTGACATAGTAGTACATTTGGTTTAGAACTTTTTGGTCTAATGTACCTGATACTTTTATTGGGAAGTCGTAGTTTTCAGCATCTGTAGGATAACTACTGTGACCTTGAACGCTGACTGTATATACCAAGTCTGAGTCTTTTGTAGAATCTAATGCCTTTTCGATATATTTAGTTAAGATTACGTCTTTTACCCATTCTCTTTCGTTTAATTCGTAGTTGCTCATGTATTCTTTTGATGTAAAATCGTCAAATCCAAGTTTTGCATAAGCGTTGTTTCTTCCGTAGAAGTTACCTTGGAAGTTGTGGACTGCATGAGCTTTGTATCCTTCTGATTTTAGTGTTGTTGCTACAGAGTTATAGTATTTACTCTTAAGTATTGTGTTGTATGGGATTTCTCCAGGTGTAAGGTAGTCGATGTTGTTTCCTGTCATAACTTCAAACTCTGTTCTTACTGTTCCTCCTCCTGTTGTCGGAGCACTTGCCATCCCATGAGTAAATGTCTGTGTTAACTTTCTGAAGTTCGGTATTGGGTCTTCGCTGTATTTGATTCCCTTTACTTCAGTAGGATCCATAAACGCCTCAAGCTGAACAAATAGTATGTTTGGCTTTTTGTTGTTTAGTGTTCTGTTGTCGCTTGCTTCAGCCTTGTCCACCTTGTCTTTAATTTCTTGTATCTTAGCTTGTGAGTAGTCGTTTGGTTTTTTTCTGATGTATTTAACGCATGACTCTACAGTTGAATAAGTCAGACCGTTGCATTTATATGATGCAGGTATGTCCCATCTTTTAAATTGCATTATATTTTTTGATTGTTGAGATCTTACTGTTGAGAAAAATCCTATTGATACTATAAATATAAGTACAAAGTTGATTAATTTAAATCTTTTTGTATCACAGTCTAATTTATATAAAAATACTGCAACTGCTATTAAGAATGCTAAACATATCACTGCTATTATTATCATAGTTTTGTTTATGTATTTATCGGCTATTTCCATAGCTTCTCCAATAGAGTATAAATCAGAGAAAGTAAGCGGGATACCTCTAACTTTCATTAAGAAGAAAGTCGTAATTGCTACTCCTAATATTACCATAAAGGAAATAAAATATACCATATATTTTCTTTTTACTAAGAAGAATATAGATGTCAACATAAGTATTAGAAGATAATTAGCCAAAACTACTCCTGGCTTTTCTTTTATCAATGTTATTACATCTTCAAAACTGCCTCTTAGTAGAAATTCAGTTGCAAATACTAGTACTAATCCTCCGATTAACCATAATAAAATTTGATGTATTGTCCTTTTGTCTAACTTAAATATTTCGTTTAATTTCTTCACAACATTCCCCCCCTAAATTGAAATTGTCTTATTTTTATACTCAATACATTGAAATAGTTCGTGTTACTTAATTTATTATAGAACAATAAATTTTAAATTTCAATTAAGTAGGGCGGATAAAACCTTACAATTTACTTACAATTAAAAAAATACTGCCTAATGTAGGTTTGTTTTACGTTAAGCAGTATTTATAACAAAAATAATTATATTCGTATTTTAAAGCATAAACTACAATCCTTTGATCGGTTTGTAATTTTACTTTTCATTTGTTCTATTTTAGTTTGCGATTTCGCTTTGCATTTGTTCTACGTTTTCTTGTTGTGAAGAATTATCTTCTTTTGAAGAGTTATCTTCATTTTTCACATCGCCATTTGTATTATCTTGATTTGGTGTATTGTCTTCTTTATTTTGATTATTATCTTGGCTTGGTTGGTTGTTTTCTGGTTTAGTAGTGTTTTGACTTGGTTTATTAGTAGAATTATTTTCTGCACCTTGGATTAATACTCCATTTGCATCAAATTCATATACAACACCGTCAATTGTTTGTTTTCCAGTAACCATAACACCATCGTCACCTAGATAGTATTTTTTGTTTCCAATTTGAGCCCAGCCAGTGCATAACTTACCAGTTTTCTTGCCGAAGTAGTATTTATGTTGACCGATTGTTTGCCATCCTGTACGTCTAACTCCATCTGTACCTAGATAGTATTTTTCTCCGTCTACTATAACCCAGCCAGTTTGTTTAGCACCATTTGAACCTAAGTAATAAGTCTTGCCACCTATCTTGCTCCATCCTGTATATAATTTACCTGATGTTTTGCTGAAGTAGTAAGTGTTTGAACCGATTTGGCTCCATCCTGTATATAATTTTCCGGTAGTTGTTCCGAAATAGTACTTCTTGCCGTCAATTGTTTGCCATCCAGTTACTTTTACTCCGTTTGTGCCGAAGTAGTATTTACTTCCATTGATGTTTGCCCAACCTTTATATAATTTTCCTGTAGTTGCTCCGAAATAATATTTATTTCCATCGATTGTTTGCCATCCTTTAGCTAATGTACCATCTGGATTTTTATAATATGTTTTCTTGTTTTCTGTGTACCAAGTAGCTTTTAATGTTCCCATATTATAGTATTTCATTATATAATTATCTGATTCACTAGTATTTTTGATTAATACTGTTGTTCCAACTGGGACTTGGTCAAATAACCACTCAACCTCGCTATTGTGCATTCTTACGCATCCTCCAGTTATATTTTTACCTATTGATGATTCATTATTATTCCCATGAATAGCGTAAGTAGTTCCATAAGTTCCGTTGATATTTAGCCCCATCCATCTTTTTCCCAAAGGATTATTTGGTGCTCCCCCTGGAATATGAGTTTGATAATATGGTCTGTTTTTTATTTTATTTACTATTGTTGTTTTGCATTGTGGTGTCGGAGTGCTAAGTTTTCCTGTAGAACATCTAAATGATCTTACTAGAGTATAATTAACGTAATAATTCAACGTATTTTTCTTTGAATTTACAACTATAAGATATTTTGATTCTGCACTACTTATTGGTGCTGTACCAACTAATATAACTACTACTGTAAAAAGTACAATGAAAATTTTCTTGAATGCTTTCTTCATACTCTTACCCCCTCTCTACAAATATATTAGCACCTTTTACCATATTTTACCTTATTTTCCTCTGCGAAAATAGGTTAAGATTTTGTTACCATTTTTTGTTAGATTATGTGGTAAGAGATTAATGAAACTATAATTCCCGATAAGCAGTTTCCTATGAAAACACCTGCAAACGCCTCTACTATCCTCATTCTAAGAATTGATGCAATCGCCGCAGCCGTCCAAGTCCCCGTTGTTGGAAGTGGTATCCCGACAAATAATATTATTCCAAGCAAAGATGCTGCCTTCATTTTTTTCATACTATTTTCTATTTTTTGATCTATTTTATTTAACAATTTTACGAAAATTTTTTTATCCCTCATAAATTGTACAATATGCCTATAAGTCAAGACTAAAGGCACTGAAACTAATGTCGATCCAGCAACACTCGCTATATAAACTCCAATTGGATTTAAATCTAGCGCCATCCCAATCGGTATAGCACCTCTAAGCTCTGTTACTGGTATCATTGATAAAATTAAAATTCTTAAATACTCCACGTTTCCTCCTATTGTAGCTAAAAATTTTTATTATAAACGCAAATTGACTAAAAGCCATATATATTATATATCATACTTTTAGTCAATTTTTTATTAATTATATTATAAAGCTTTCTTAAATTTTCTTAATTTATCGATTATAAAATTATTGTGTATATTAGAATTTTTATTTAGCAGTTTGAAGTTTTTTATCTTTATATCCGTTTGGATTTTTACTTTGCCAGTTCCAAGAATCTCTGCACATCTTGTTTACATCGTATTTTGCAACCCAGCCTAATTCTTCTTTAGCCTTGGTCGGATCAGCATAACACATAGCGATATCTCCAGGTCTTCTATCTACTATTGTATATGGAATTTGTACATTACTTGCTTTTTCAAACGCCTTTACTAAATCTAAAACGCTGTATCCTGTTCCTGTTCCAAGATTGTATGTAACTAATCCTGGCTTTTGGTTTAATTTTTCAAGTGCCTTGACATGGCCATTTGCTAAATCGACAACATGAATATAATCTCTTACACCAGTTCCGTCGTGTGTATCATAATCATTTCCAAACACACTAAGTTGTTGTAACTGGCCAACTGCTACCTTGGTTATATAAGGCATTAAATTATTTGGAATTCCATTTGGTTCCTCTCCTATAAGACCGCTTTCATGCGCGCCAATTGGATTGAAATATCTAAGTATTGCAACATTAAAATCTTTATTAGCATTGCAGATATCTCTAAGAATCTCTTCTATCATTAATTTTGTTGTTCCATAAGGATTTGTTGTTGAAAGTGGAAAATCTTCCTTTATTGGACAAGTTTTTGGATTGCCATAAACAGTTGCAGATGAGCTAAATACAAATTTATCTACCCCAAACTCCCTCATTAATTTTAATACTGTTAAAGTATTTGTAAGATTGTTATCGTAATAATCTAGTGGCTTTTCGACAGATTCACCAACTGCCTTAAGCGCTGCAAAATGTATTACTGCGTCGATTTTATTCTCCTCAAATACTACTTTAAGTTTTTCGCTATCTCTCGTGTCGATTTCATAAAATTTTACGCGTTTTCCCGTAATCTCCTCAATTCTATCCAATACAATAGAACTACTATTGCATAAATTATCGACAATAACTACTTCATACCCAGCATTGATTAATTCTATGACAGTGTGGCTTCCTATGTAACCAGCACCCCCAGTAACTAAAATATTCATTTGCCTTCCCCCCAATGGACTTTATACAGTCAGATTTATAATTACCCCTTTTGCATAAAAGTATCACAGTTGGTATGAAACCGCAATAAATTAGATTACTAAATATCTAAACGTGGGTTATGATGTAGTTTTATGTTACAAAATACTATTTTTTGCACAAAAAAACTGCAATTATTAAAATTGCAGTTTTACATTCATGGTTAATTAAGCAAATCTATAAGCGGAGTTCTGTATTTGATAATCATCTTTCTAGGCTTATTGTCACCAATAAGCTCGAGCGGCCTACCTACCGGAGGATGCGAGCAACATCCCTTATGCCCTATCTTGGCCTTGCTCCAGGTGGGGTTTACACGGCTCGACTAGTCACCTAGTCGACGGTGAGCTCTTACCTCGCCTTTTCATCCTTACCACATAAAGTGGCGGTTATTTTCTGTTGCACTTTCCTTAGGATCACTCCCACTAGGCGTTACCTAGCACCCTGCTCTATGGAGCTCCGACTTTCCTCACGCAGCTTGCGCTGCCCGCGATTATCTGGTCTACTTAATCGAATCCTATATTAACACATTTGTTTATTTATGTCAAGCATATATTTGAATTTTAATTATATTTATTCTAAATTATATACTTATCTATAAAAGTTTTGTGTTAAGTACATGCTTGAACTTCCACCGAATACAACGCCGACACCTATGTATCTATAGTTTCCCAATATATTCACTCTGTGACCTTCTGAATTCATAAGTGCATAGTGGGCGAAGATTGCGCTAGTTTGTCCAGCTGCGATATTTTCTGCGGCACCTTGATAGTTGATTCCATATTGAATCATCCTATCAAATGGACTTTGATTTTTTAAATTAGTATGTGAAAAATAGTCTTGGTCTCTCATGTCTTTGCTGTGAGCACGAGCACACAAAGTAGCGTTTTCATCATATGAAAGCATATTTAATCCTCGTCTGCTTCTTTCCTCATTTATCAAATATCTGTTTATATTTTCAAAACTAGTAGTAACAGACTCATCAGATGTATAAATTTCAGCCATATTTTCTTCTGTCTTTTTGCCTATAATTTGTATTCCTACTACTTTATTATCTTCAAATGAATCGTAAAAAACTGTGATATAACTTGATTTTGTCTTAATCAAATTATAATATTTTTCATTTAAGATATATCTAGTGTTTTTTATTCGTCTATAATCAAGTAATTTATGCTCACTTTTCACTTTACTTTCCACGTCACCTAGTTTTATACCATTAGATTCACATGAATTCATAGTATTACTAAATAATGCTACGACTTTATTTTTAGAAATCCCTATCATACAGAACTTATCTATATCTTGATTGTATACATACCATTTAAAACCATACTCGCTACCTTCTTTTTTATTTGGCTCCCCCATTTTAGAGATTACATTTTTAACACTTTCTCCTAGCTTTATTGTCGAGTAATTATCAAATGAAACTGAACCATTATAATCTGATACACTTTCCTCTACATTATTTTCATCACCAATAGCAGAATTATTTATGTATTCATCTTCATTATCTATTTTATTTATTATATTGTTTACATTTCCTTGCACATAACTTATTAAATTATTAGATATATCTTTTAATGGCGATCTAAATATAAATACTATTATTAAAATAGTAAAAACGTTAAAAAATTTTTTCACAGCAACCCCTCCTAATCAATCTACAGATTATAACTTGCACTCTTGAATATTATATTAATCAAATTTGACACTAAAATAAAATAACCTCTATTAAAAATTCGATATAATTATCTTTATAGCCACCTTAAAATGTCAAACATCTACAATAAATTCATAAATACAACTAATATCAAGTTACTAATATACAAAACTACAGTATTTATAGACTTTATATAAAAAAATAGTACTCCACATCAAAATAGTTGAAATGAAGTACTATATATATTCATATTAATAGAATCTATCTTCCTCCTGTAAGAATTTCATAGAATCTATACATAAATCTTCTTAAGAACATAGCCACAAGTACACATACAGTTATTGTTATAACTGGGGCTACGAAGAATATTATTAAGCTGCTCATATTACTCATAGGCATAACTTTAAACCATATCTTTTTAAGGATAGATTGGAATGGTATGTGGAAGAAGTATATAAATATTCCGTATTTAGCCATTTTGAATTTCTTATTTTTTATGTTGTCTATTCTATCGTATAATAACCACATAAACGGAACACCAAATAAGATTACTACATTCTCTGCTAAATCTAATAATGGTAAATCTGTGTACATAAGGGCTGCCCTAACTGCACACGCTAATATATATATAATTCCTATTACTACAACTTGATTTTCTGTTACTGATTTAAAGCGTAAGTCTACTTTATTTATTGCAAGAGCTGCCCCTATTCCAAATAACATGAATGGATAATTAAATATTTGTAATATCCATACTCCTCCAAACATCTCTGATATTGGATATAAGAACCA
>OLPU01002104.1_pt1 | contig 13678 bp, 9 predicted proteins | sample 1673111 | NCBI WGS metagenome assembly OLPU01 (sample SAMEA3136755, study PRJEB25190) | human gut metagenome | reverse complement strand
GTCGAGTCCAACAACTAAGAGGAGAGACAATGAGCAAACTCGTCGAGGGCATTAAAGACCGTGTGGTCGCTGCCGCACGCGAGGCCGCGCCCGCCGTGGTAGACGTTGCGCAGAAGGCTGCGACCGCGGCTGCCGAAAAGGTTGCCGAGGCTGTTGCCGAGGCCAAGAATGCGGCGGGAGAGACGCTTGCCGCCGACGCAGCCACGCCCAACGTTGCCGAGTCCGTAACCGCCACCGCCGCCCACGCCCCCGAAGGCGCGATCTTCAACCCCGAGAACGCTCGTGGCAACCTGCATCTGGGCATCGACGTGGGCTCCACCACCGTCAAGCTTGCCGTGCTCAACGACGACAACCAGATCGTCTACGCCAAGTACCAGCGCCATCACACCGACGTCCGCGCTTGCGCCCGCGACCTGTTCGAGGGTGCTGCGACCGTGCTGCCGACGGCCCAGATGACCTGCGCCATTACCGGCTCGGGCGGCTTGCTGCTGTCCCAGTGGCTCGACCTGGAGTTTGTCCAGGAGGTCATCGCCAGCAAACGTGCCGTCGAGACCCTTATCCCGGCCACCGACGTCGCCATCGAGCTGGGCGGCGAGGACGCCAAGATCATCTACTTCGATAACGGCATCGAGCAGCGCATGAATGGCACCTGCGCCGGCGGCACGGGCGCGTTCATCGATCAGATGGCCACCCTGCTGCACACCGATGCCAGCGGCCTCAACGAGCTCGCGGCCAACGCCACCACCATCTATCCCATCGCCAGCCGCTGCGGCGTCTTTGCCAAGACCGACGTGCAGCCGCTGCTCAACGAGGGCGCCAAGCCCGCCGACGTGGCGGCGTCGATCTTCCAGTCGGTCGTGACGCAGACCATCTCGGGCCTGGCGTGCGGCAGGCCGATCCGCGGGCACGTGGCCTTCCTCGGCGGCCCCCTCCAGTACCTCTCCGAGCTGCGCAAGCGCAAGCACCACGGAAAGCTCATCAACGAATCCACCGCGCAGCGGTACCTCTCCGTGGTCTCCGCCGTGCTCAGCGACGCCAAGCGCAACGAGATCATCGAGAAGAATCCCGCGCGAATGTTAGACCTGCCCACACCGCAGCGCACGGTGCAGCGCATCCCCACGCGAAGCGAGGTGGAAAAGCTGCTGGACGCGCTGGCAAAGGAGCCGCGGCACTAAGACCATCATCTGTACGAGAATAGCTGCAATAGCTGCGGTTTGTTGCAGCTTATTCCGCGCAGAGCTCAGCCACCAGAGCATCCATCTGCGCCTCACTGGTTTGGTTCAGTGCGCCGCGCAGCGATACCTCCGTTTCACACAGTCGGAGTTCCTTCATCTTTTCCAACTCGGCGCGCATCAGCCGCGCGGCAGCAGGGGCCCATGAGCCGTTTTCCATGAGGCCGATCCGGCGGTTTCGGAATCCCTTTGTCTGTAAATGATCCAAAAAGGCCTTCATGGGCGGGAACAGTCCTCCGTCATAAGTGGAGCAGGCCAACACCAGTTTCCCACAGTAGAATGCGCTGGTCACGGCATAGGAAAGGTCTGTTGCCGTCAGATCGCACATGGTGACTTGCGCACCTTTTCCCTCCAGCTTGCTCTTGAGGGCCTCCGATGCATATGCGGTATTTCCATGGATGGATGCGTGAGCGATCAGGATGCCCTCCGGTTTTTCCGGTTTCCATTGTGACCAGAGATCATAGAGCCGCAGATACTCCCCCAAGTCTTCTGTGAGCATGGGGCCATGGAGCGGGCAGATCGTTTTGATCTCCAGCGCGGAGATTTTTTTCAGCAGCGCCTGCACCTGTGCGCCATACTTTCCGACGATGTTGTAATAATACCGCCGGGCCTGCGGCGCCCAGGGGGCACGGGCAGTCCGTTCCAGTGAACCGAAGCGGCCGAAGGCATCCGCCGAGAACAGGATCTTTTCCTCCTCTTCATACGCTGCCATCACCTCCGGCCAGTGTACCATCGGCGCCAGCAGAAAGCGCAGCCGGTGCAAACCCAAGGAAAGCGTATCTCTTTCGCCAACCTCCAGCATACGGTCTTCCGACAATGCACCTGTGCCGAAGAACTGCTTGATCAGGGTAAATGTTTTCGCGTTTCCCACGATCTTCATCTCCGGGTACTTTTGTGCCAGCCGCATGAGGCTGCCGGAATGATCCGGCTCCATGTGTGTGACCACAAGATAGTCGGGGCTGCGCCCCTCCAACACCCGCGCCACATTGGAAAGCCATTCTTCCGCCGCCCGTGCGTCCACGCTGTCCATCACGGCGATCTTCTCATCCAGAATGACATAGGAGTTGTAGCTCACTCCCATAGGCTGGACGGGGTACTGGTTTTCAAAGAGTGCCAATGTGTTATCATCCACCCCTACATAGCGGATGGCATCTGTTACCGTTCGGATAGCCATATAAAAAATACCTCCTATTTTCCTTACTCAGACTCTGACTGATAGGTTCTTCTTTTCTAATGGAACATACGCTCAACCGCGGATCGACGGTCGCGCATTTTACCGTTGCCTTGCTTCCCCCAGAGTCGTTACATGTGGTACACCGCAGCGGAGCGAAGTCCTTCCGGCAGGCCGTCGGGCGCAGCAGGTGAAAGTTCCCAGCGTACCTGCCCCGCCCACTGGGAGGCGACGGCGGAGAAGTGGAGCATGACAATACCGAGATCCAATGCGGCATCCAAATTATCGGTGTAGGCATCCTCCTGCTGCACCAAATAGATGCTGTGATCCTGCACAAGGAAGCCATAGGGCTGACGGTTGAGATAGCTGGGGGAGAGCGAAGCGGCGTAGAAGGACTGCCAGAGCATATCGTCGTAGAAGTCCATCATCTCGTCAAGCCCAGACTTGTTGCTCCAGCTCCCCATGTGAACCAAATCATGCACGCCCTTTTTGGGCGCGTAGTACTGCTGCTCGGCCCGCACATCGATCTGAGACATACTTAGGATATTCAGCCGCAGCTTTTTTGCGGTCTTTTCCCCGTAGCCAAAGGCAACGATTGCCGCCACCTCTAACGGGGTGGCGAGAGACAGTGCCTTTTTGATTTTGTCGCTGTCGGTGAAGGTCATCCAGCAGGTGTCAATGTCCAACTCAGTCAGCTTGAGGACGAGATCTTCCATCATGTAGCCGGCGTTGATGGCCGCATAGGAATGCGGGGCAGACATAAGGAGCAGGTAGTGCGGTGCTCCGATGAGAAATTGCTTATAGCCCGCTGAGCTCTCCAGCGCCGGCTGTGCATCCTTGTCCAAGACGATCAACTCCGTTGCAATCTCCGGGACAAGACGGGGGCAGGTCTTTTCATAGTAGGATCGGAGCTGGCCGATAGCCTCGCTCGGAACTTCCTTTTCGCGGAATGCGTGAACGGATCTGCGATTTTGAATCATAGCGCTGTAATTCATAGTAGTATCTCCTATTCTGATGTCTTTGGTTTTCTTATAAATCGTCTATCAGTGCGGTGCTCTTGGCGTAGGCGGTACTGCGTGCCTCAAAGAAATCGGTCTTGACCATGTTGGCGTCGGCGTACTGGCTGACCCATTCCATGCTCTCCGGTTCGCTCTCAAAGCCCGGATACAATGCCGGATAGCCAAGGCTCGTCCAGCGAAGATTGCCGAGATAGCGGATGTAATCGCTGATCATCTGCCGGTTCAGCCCCGGGATGTCGTCGCCGATCACATAATGCCCCCATGCGATCTCCTGCTCCACGCCCTCACGCATCATCTCGCGCAGCGCTTGTACGCTCTCGGCGGTGAACAACTCCGGCTGCTCCTTTTGCAGCTCCGTGATGATATTGCGGAACAGCCACAAGTGCGTGTTCTCGTCGCGGTTGATATAGCGGATCTCCTGCGCCGAGCCGGACATCTTCCCGTTTCGGGAGAGATTGTAGAAGAACATAAAGCCGCTGTAAAAATAGATGCCCTCCAAAATATAGTTCGCCATCATCACGCGCAGCAGCGTGGGAGCGTCCTTCCGCTCCTGAAACTCGTTGTAGCAGTCCCCAATGAAGGTGTTGCGGCGCAGCAGATGCTCGTCCGTTTTCCATTGGTAGAGGATGTCATTGCGCTCCACGGGGGAACAGATGGTGTCGAGCATATAGCTGTAGCTCTGTGAGTGGACACACTCCTGAAACGCCTGAATGGACAGGCAGAGATTGACCTCGTTGGCGGTAATGTAGGCGCCGATATTAGGCAGGTTCGCTGTCTGAATGGAATCCAAAAAGACAAGAAAACTCAAAATTTTATCGTAGGCGCTGCGCTCGGCTGACAGCAGGCGGGGATAGTCCTTCACATCCTGCGAGAGATTGATCTCCTCAGGGATCCAAAAGTTGTTCATGGCCTGCCGGTACCAGTCGCTGACCCAAGCGTACTTCATATTGTTGAAGTCGTTGAGGTTGGTGGTATTGCCGCCGATCATGCGCCGCAGGCGCACATCAAGGTTGCCCTCCGGGTTAAAGAGGGGCTTTTTCTTCAGTTCCGTCATGCTATCCTCCTTATGACGAGCAGCTTTCGCAGTCCTCGACCTCAAGGGCCTTGCTGCGGACATAGTAAATGGTCTTGACGCCGACCCTCCACGCCTCTAAATACAGTCTGAGCACCTGACGCATGGAATAGTCATTGGTGATATAGAGATTCATGCTCTGCGCCTGGTCAATATGTCTCTGGCGAAGGCCCGCGGCGCGCACCGACCAGCTTTGGTCGATCAGATGCGCCGCCTTATAGTACCACCATGTATCCATAGAAAGCTCCGGAGCAACGCGGGGCAGCATGCTGCCCTTTTTCTCCTCTAAGAAGAATTTCTTCATAATTGGATCGATGCCCGCCGACGTGCCGGAGAGGATAGATGTGCTGGAAGTGGGTGCGACAGCCAGCAGATAGGCGTTGCGCATTCCCTGCACTGCCACCGTTTTCGCAAGCACCTGCCACTTTTCGGAGGTATAACCCCGCTTTTCAAAATACGCGCCCGTCTGCCAGTCGCTGCCCTCAAAGAGTGCGTAACGACCCTTTTCCCGTGCCAGTGCTGCGTCCGCCTTGACGGCGGCGTAGTTGATGTGCTCGAACACCGCGTCGGTGAAGGCAAGGTGCTCATCGCTCTCCCAGCGGATGCCGCGCTTTGCCAGCATGTGGTGGTAGCCGCTGACGCCCAGGCCGATGCTGCGGTACTTCTGATTGGTAAGCCGCGCGTATTCCAACGGGTAGAAGTTGAGGTCGATCACATTATCCAGTGCGCGGATGGCCGTTTCCACCGTGCGTTCCATATAGGCCTCGTCCTCCACCGGCAGATTACCGAGAGACAGACTCGCCAGGTTGCAGACCACAAACTCACCTGGGCGTGTGGCCGTCACCACCACTGTGTCGCCGTTCTCCGTGTGCACCTCAGTGCTGATATGCTCGATGGGCGCCATGTTCTGCGCGATCTCCGTGCAGAGATTGGAGCAATAGATCATTCCCGTGTGGCCGTTTGGGTTCATACGATTTACGCTGTCGCGGTTGAAGGCGAAGGGCGTGCCGGTCTCCACTGCCGAGCGAAGCACCAGCCGCACGATGTCCTTGACGGTGACGCTGCGCTTTTCGATGCGCGGGTCATTGACGCAGTCCAGATACCGCTTCTCCCATTCCGTACCCCAGTAATCCTCCAGTGCGTAGCCCTTGACCGTGAGGATCTCATGCGGACACATGAGATGCCACGGCGCGTCTATGTTCTCCTCCGCCAGTCGCCAGAAGAGATCCGGATAGCACACGGCGGGAAACACATCATGCGCCTTCATGCGGTCGTCGCCGTTGTTGGTGCGCAGTTGAAGGAATTCCGGCAGATCCCGGTGCCATGCGTCTAAGTAAACCGCCACAGCGCCCTGCCGCATCCCCAACTGATCCACCGCCACGGCGGTGTCGTTGACCAGCCGAATCCAGCGGATAACACCACCCGCCGCCCCTTGAAAGCCGCGGATGGTGCTGCCTGCAGCGCGCACCTTACCGAAGTACATCCCCATTCCACCGCCGAATTTAGAGACCTTTGCGAAGTTGTCCAGCGAGCGGTAGATGCCGTCCAGACTGTCCGGCACAGTGTCCACAAAGCAGCTTGAAAGCTGATGGTAGGGCTTTCGCGCGTTGGACATGGTAGGTGTCGCCATCGTGACCTCCATACGGCTGAGCATATCGTAAAAGCGCTTTACCCACCCCATGCGGTCAGAGCCTTCGTTCATAGCAAGATGCAGCGCGATACCCAAAAACATCTCCTGCGGTGTTTCCAGCGGCACGCGGCTGCGTGACTGGATCACATAGCGTTTGAGCAGCAGGTCAAGGCCGGAGTAGGTGAACAGCTCGTCCCGTTCCGGGCAGAGAAAGTCCTCCGCCATGGCAATCTCCTCGTGGGTATAGTGGGCAAGGATATAGTCACCGTAGAGTCCCTTATCCGTCAGATAGCGAAGCCTGCCATAGAGGTCGCCGACGCCGCGCCCCTCCCATTCCTGTGCGTTGCGACAGCGAAAGGAGTGGTTCAGAAGCCGCGCCGCGATGAACTCCCACTTGGGTGCCTCTGCCGTAGTCAGCTCTACCGCCGCCTTGGTCAGTGCCTCAGCCCGCTCATCCTCCGTCATGCCCGGGCGACAGAAACTCTCAAACTTCATTTGAAGCGCCGCGAGGGAGTAGACTTCCTCGGTAAAATCCATCTGGATGCGGCGCAGCACCTCGTCAAGCGAGTCATCCCCCACCGTCCGCGCGATGGTATGCCGGACACGGCGCAGCGCAGACCGCTTTTCGCGGTAGAGGATGTACGCCTTGGCCACCTCATAGTGTCCGCGCTCCATGAGCGTTCGCTCCACCTCGTCCTGCACACGTTCCACGGTGAGCGGCACTGTGACGGAGAGATTGTCGAGAACGGCGGCGAGGATCTCATCCAGCTCTCTGCTCCCGATCTCCTTGCCCTGTCCGTCAAACGCCTTTTTCATGGCGTTGAAAATTTTCTCCTGTTGAAAGGGAACAGACTCCCCGTTTCGTTTTCTGATCTCCATTTCGATCCTCTCATCTTCTCCGGTCACTTCTCATGTCCTTTTGGGCAAAGAGCGGGCAAGCGCAGTATCACGCTTGCCCGCTCTGTTTTTGAAAGCCGGTTTTTCTGCAGCCGACGCGGCGGGGCTGTTTGTTGTCTGTTGTCTTGGTTTTGGCTTTCCTGCCAGTTACTTCATAGATTCCAGAATGGCGTCCGCCAGTGCTTCCAGCTCAGTGCGCTTGTCCGTGCCCATGGACGAGGCGAGGCTGAGCCGCTCGTTGAGCACCGTCATGTTCTTAAGCTCATCGTTGACGAATTTCTGCATGAGGTCACCGGACTTCACCGCCCATGAGCCGTTTTCAATGATGGCAAAGGTGCGGTTTTGCAGATTCAGTGCCTTCATATCCATGAGGAAGTCATGCATGGCGGGGTAGATGCCGAGGTTGTAGGTCACAGAGGCCAGGACAATGTGACTGTACTTAAACGCCTCGGAGATCAGCTGGGAGACATGAGTGGAGGACACATCGTACATCGCCACCTTGCTCATGCCCTTATCGCAGAGCGACGTCGCCAGCGCCTGCGCCGCGTTCTCCGTGTTGCCGTACATAGAGGCGTAGACGATGAGCACGCCCTGGGTCTCAGGGGCATAGCGGCTCCATGTGTCGTACTTTTCAATGAACCAGCCCAGATCCTTGCGCCACACGGGGCCGTGGAGCGGGCAGATGTACTTGATCTGATCCAAAACGCCGCCGGCCTTTTTCAGCAGGAGCTGGATGTGGGGGCCGTACTTGCCCACGATGTTGGTGAGGTAGCGGCGGGCGTCGTCCAGCCAGTCCCGCTCGAAGTCCACCTCGTCGGCGAACAGCTTGCCGTCCAGCGCGCCGAAGGTGCCGAAGGCGTCGGCGGAAAAGAGGACGCCGTCGGTGACGTCGAGGGTCACCATGGCCTCCGGCCAGTGAACCATAGGCGCGCCCACAAAGGTGACGGTGTGCTTGCCGAAGGAGAAGGTGTCGCCCTCCTTCACCTCGATGCACTCATGTCCGTCCACATGGAAGCCGAACTGCCGCATGAGCATGAATGCCTTCTCGTTGGAGATCAGTTTCACCTTGGGATGGCGCAGCAGGATCTCCTCGATGCAGGCGGCGTGATCCGGCTCCAGATGGTTGACCAGCAGGTAGTCCAGCTCGCGGCCATCCAGCACATACGCCAGATTTTCCAAAAGCTGGCGGCAGGCAGACCAGTCCACCGTGTCAAAGAGCACCGTCTTTTCATCCAGCAGGCAGTAGGCGTTGTAGCTTACGCCCCGGGGAATGGGAAAGCAGTTTTCAAACAGGGCCAGGCGATGGTCGTTGGCGCCCACCCAGTAGAGGTCGTTCGTTACTTTACGCACGCAATACATCTTATCTTACCTCCTTCACGGCTCAAGCCTTTACAAATTGATCCTTCGTCTCCGCGCACTCGGGACACACCCACTCGGCGGGAAGCTGCTCAAAGAGCGTACCGGGCGCGATCTCGCCGTCCTCGTCGCCCAACTCCGGCACATACTCGTAGCCGCAGCCGCTGCAGACGTAGCGGTCGCCGATGGGGGCGGGCTTCGGCGGCGTGGGCCGCTTCATCTTTACCATGGGCGGCGCGGGCAGCTTTTCGCCGCTATCCAGCGCGGCAGTGAGCAGGGGCAGGATCTCCTCCACATCGCCCACGATGCCGTAGTCGCAGTTCTTGAAGATAGGCGCGTTACCGTTCTTATTGATGGCCACGATGGTGGAGGCGTCCTTGATGCCCTTAAGGTGCTGGGATGCGCCGGAGATGCCGCAGGCGATGTACAGATTGCCGGTGAACTTCTGACCGGACATACCCACATAGCGGTTCAGCGGCAGATATTTGAGAGTCTCCGCCACAGGGCGGGAAGAACCGATGGCCGCGCCGGCGGCCTTGGCCAGCGACTCTACCAGTTTCATGTTCTTTTTCTCCCCGATGCCCTTGCCCGCGGAGACCACCCGCTCCGCCTGCGGGATGGGCGTATCCATAGGGATGCCCACGGAGAAGTCGTGACCATCCTTCTTCAGCGCCGCCACAAGGTCGGCCACCTGCTGGGCAGCATCCCCCTCCCGGAAGATGGTCTTTTTGCGAATGCCGGTGATGGGCGCGGGTTTCTTGGCCGCCGAACGGCTCTCGCCGCCGGAGCTCTTGCCCAGCCTGCCCAACAGATGAGAGGCGATGACCACCCGCTGGATCTCGTTAGTGCCCTCGTAGAGGGTGGTGATCTTGGCGTCGCGGTAGGCCCGTTCCACCTCCATGCCCTTGAGGTAGCCGCTGCCGCCGTGGATCTGCAAGGCATCGTTGGTGACCTCCAGCGCGATGTCCGAGGCGTACATCTTCGCCATGGCGGACTCCATGCCGTAAGGCGCGTGCTGCTCCTTCAGCTCCGCCGCGGAGTAGATGAGGAACCGGGCGCAGCGCAGCTTGGTTGCCATATCTGCCAGCTTGAAGGCGATGCTCTGCTGGGCCGCGATGGGCTTGCCGAACTGGACGCGCTCCTTGGAATAGCTCAACGCGTGCTCAAACGCGCCCTGGGCGATGCCCAGCGCCTGCGCGGCGATGCCGATGCGTCCGCCGTCCAGCGTGGACATGGCAATCTTGAAGCCCTCGCCCTCCTTGCCCAATAGGTTTTCCTTGGGAACCTTCACGTTGTTGAAGATCAGCTCCGCCGTGGAGGAGGAGCGAATACCCATCTTGTCATAGTGGTCGCCGAACTCAAAGCCCTTCCAGCCCTTCTCCACGATGAAAGCGGAGATGCCCCGGGTGCCGATGTCCGGCGTGGTGACGGCGAAAACCACATAGGTGTCCGCCTTAGGGGCGTTGGTAATGAAGATCTTGCCGCCGTTGAGGAGGTAGTAGTCCCCCTTATCCAGCGCCGTGGTCTCCGTGCCGCCGGCGTCGGATCCGGCGTTGGTCTCCGTAAGGCCGAAGGCGCCGATCTTCTCGCCCTTGGCCAGCGGAACCAGATATTTCTTCTTCTGCTCCTCGGTGCCATAGGCGAAAATGGGCCATGAGCCGAGGGAGACGTGGGCGGAGAGGATTACGCCCGTGCCGCCGTCCACACGGGCCAGCTCCTCCACCGCGATGGCGTAGCTCAGAGCATCAAGACCGGCACCGCCGTACTCCTTGGGGTAGGGAATGCCCATCCAGCCCAGCTTACCCAGCTTCTTGACAGCCTCCTCGGGAAACTCATTGTTCTGATCCATTAAAAATGCGAGTGGCTTGATCTCCTCCTCCGCAAAACTCCGGATCTTCGCGCGCAGCTCTTCGTGCGCCGACGTGGTTTGAAACAGCATACGGGTACCTCCTTTTAAAATTTTACAGCTTGCTTGTATCTTGGGGATCGGATCCGCCGGTCAGCAGCCTGCGCAGGCTCACGGCACGGAACGCCTCGTCCTGCTTTTGCTGCAAGGCCGCCAGCTGACAGTGGATGGCGCACCGCCCATGCTTGTCATGCCAGCGGCATTCATATCCCGGCTCCATGCAGGCGCACAGGATGCCCCGCTCCCCCACGACCCCCATGAGATCGTAGAGGGAGGTTGCGTCCAGATCGCAGGACAGCTCGCAGCCGCCGAGAGCGCCGCGGCTCACCCGCACCAAATTGCCGGCGGAGAGCTTGCGCAGAATCTGGTAGGCAAACTGATTGGGGATCAATTCCGTTTCCGACATCTCGGCCACCGAATGCTTCTCCCCGTCCAGCAGCACCCGCAAAATGCGCAGCGCGTAGTCCGTCTCTTTGGTGATGATCATGCTCCACATCCTCTTTTCGCTTGCTTGTTAATACCATCATATCAATCTTGATAAATTTTGTCAAGATTATTTCAAAAAAAATATTGCTTTCATACAGACCGCCCCAGCCCGGGTCAGCTTCGCTTTCCATTCAGCGAAAAGCCATGTTCCTTACAATTATAGAAGCCGAAAAAGCTGTGCCGTGGCAGTCCGCCGAAAGCAGAAAAGACTATGCCTGAAAACCAGAAAGCGGAGAAATTGGTTGGGGCTCGCAGGGGTCGCCCACCCAAGGCGGATGAGGCGATCCCTGACAAGCCTAAGCCATCCAACCGAAACAAGCAATAAAGTGCGTGCTTTTCATTTTATTCATGCCGATCATTCTTGGGAGACAGTAGAAAAATTTCCATTGTTATTGACATGATGTGCGTTACAGAGTAAAGTATTCATCAAGACTGATTCGCAATAAAGAATATCATGGTCGTTCCGTGATCGAGGTCGTTATGATAAAAGGAAATGTAAAAATAGATCGCAAAAATCTCATCAGCATCCTGCAAAGCTGCCTTGTGCTGATTTTGGTGATCCTTGTCGCTCTGATGATGGTCGAGATCGGCAACCTGAAGGGCACGGCCCGCGTCATCAATTATGCCGGGCTGGTGCGCGGAGACACGCAGCGGGCGGTAAAGCTGGAGATCACAGGCACCCGAAACGATGAGTTGATCGCGTATTTAGACGATATCTTAAGCAATCTGACATCCGGAGAAGGGCACTACGAATTGGTAAAGCTCAAGGACGCGGCCTATCAGGAAAGGCTGGACAGCCAGCGTGCCTACTGGGAGCGGCTCAAGGCGGAGGTCGCGGCGGCCAGACAGCGTGGATATGAGAACACCCAAATCGTTGCCATGAGCGAGACCTATTTTGAAATGGCGGACGAAACGGTGTCTGCCGCGGAACACTATTCAGAAAAGATCGCCATGAAGATCCGCACTATTGAGATCCTCTCGGCACTGGATATGCTGTGCCTGGTGATCCTGATCATGCTCCAGACCGCCATGGCACTGAAAATGGCCCGGAAAAACCAACTGCTGGAGCAGAAGGCATACATCGACATCCATACCGGCCTGCCCAACAAGGGCTCCTGCGAGGAGCTTCTCAACAACAGGGAAATTCTCCGGGAGCCTACGGCCTGCGTCATATTTGACCTGAACAATCTGAAAACCGTCAACGATACGAGGGGTCATTCGGCGGGTGACCAACTGATCCTGAGCTTTGCCCGGCTTTTACGCCGGGTGATCCCGGAAAAGCATTTCGTGGGCAGATACGGCGGCGACGAATTTTTGGCGGTCATTTACCATACGGACCGGCAGGAGGTGGAGGGCATACTGGACAGTCTGCGCAGGGAAGCCGACGCTGCAAACCGTGACGGCAATCAGCTTCCTCTCAGCTACGCCTACGGTTGGGCGATCTCCGCCGATTATGAAGGCTGCATCATGCAAACGCTGCTGGACAAGGCCGACTATTGCATGTACGAAAATAAGCGAGCCTACTACGCCACCCACGACCGGAGAGCGCCCAGGTCATAAGGCTCTTTTCAAACGAAAAACAGCAAGAACGAATTCGTCGCCACTATTGCGAAAAAAGCCTGGCCTGACGAAGAAAGGACAGGGAGGCGGCACTGAACGTCCACGTCGCAGTTGTGATGGAGGTACTGAAGGCTGGTGGCAGCGTGCAGTTCATCAGCTTCGTTAGCTTTGAGGTGAAGGGGTGCGCTGCCCGATCTGCCGGTTCGATGGTTGGCTGTACAGGAAACTCACCAGCAGGTACTTTACGATGAACGCTGGGGCGAGGGGCGGACGACTATCTTCTTTGCTGCACAACTGCACCATTTTCTCATACACGGACGATAGATCCAGCACTGCCTTACATTTCCGGAGGATGGTCTCCTGCTGCATTAGATACTCGATTAATCCGCCAAGCTGATCTGGCCATTGCTGTAACGATACATAGCTGCCCTCCAGGTACAAGGTTTTTGCTGGATTTTTTCCAGTTCTCTTGCTCCAATTATACCACAGATTGGCCTCTATGGATTGAAATATAAGGCTTTTTCTTTTATTCAGTGCATATTAAGTTAGGATGTGCAGTAGATGCTCCATTTTAGCGTTTATCTGGAGATTGCCAAAGGATAAATAGAAGCAGTATTATGATGAGCAGCTTGCCGCAGAAAAGCAGCGCACCGAGCGTGTGCCCAAGCGCATTCTGACCGAGGAAGAAATGTCGGCTCTGTCCGATCGGCTGATGCAGGTCACCAAGGGCATGACCATCACGGTGCGGTATTTCAAAGAGGATACCGCCCACCCGGAGATTCCCGCAGTGGGCAACTACATCACGCTGACCGGAAAAGCGGACCGCATCGACCCGGTGTTCCGCACCTTGCAAGTGGGCGAAACCGTAGTGCCCTTTGAAGATCTGGTTGAGATCAGTGGGGAAAGCATCATGGAGATTGACCAATATCTCGGCATTACAGAGGATTAAGCACAAAAAAGGCCACCAGTCGAAAAAACGGCTGGTGGTCTTGCCTACTTATGATGTATCGTCGGTAACTGCTTGACTTTGTTTCTGACTTTTTTGCGTTCCAGTGAGAACACCATATCTGGAGTACGTTCAAAAAATCCTATATCACGCCGCCAGCTTGTGCCGCATTTGCAGTGGAACAGACCAATGAACTGCTGCTTCATTTTACGTCCGCAGTTCGGACAGATTCGCTTGCTGGCTTCCATAAAAATTTACTGGAGTTTGGCAACAATTTCATCAGCGGACATACCGCTGGCAAGCAGCTTCTTCAGCACATCTTCTGCTTCGCTCTTCTTTGCTTCTTCCATTGCCTTTGCTTCGGCGGCAGCTTTTTTGTTTTCGGCTTTGGCAAGTTCCTTGG
>OLPU01002101.1_pt1 | contig 13685 bp, 11 predicted proteins | sample 1673111 | NCBI WGS metagenome assembly OLPU01 (sample SAMEA3136755, study PRJEB25190) | human gut metagenome | reverse complement strand
ATTTTGACAATACAAAAGAGGGGCCGCCCCCTCTTTTGATATATAAATTGTGTTTTTTTAATACATGGTATTTTTATGTTTCTAAACTTTTTAAACTAAACTATTTTTTACGGTTTTTATAATTTTTTATATATTTTTATCTATTATCTATATTGTTATGAATTTTATGATTTTATCTATTTGTTTGTATGTTTTCTATTCACGTATAGTTCCCTTTTATCCCCCCAGATAGACAAGTACTATTCGTTTCTATTCCCTTTTTATAACTTTATATTACATTTATGTTTATAATTTTTTATTATCTAACGCCTGCTTTAACTTTTTCAGCTTTAGCTTTTATTTTTTCTTTTATATCTGATTTATGTTCTATTTTTACTTCATCATCAGATTCTGCTTTTATTTCTTCTCTTTGAGTTTCTATAGAGTTCATTGCTTCATATTGAGCATCTCCATAATAAGCTCTTAAGTACATTTCTCTTATTTCTGAGAATAATGGATATCTTGGGTTTGCACCAGTACATTGATCATCAAATGCTGCCTCAACCATTTCATCTAATGTATCTAAGAATGCTTTTTCATCTATACCAAATTCTTTTATTGTATTTGGTATTCCTACTGCTGCTTTTAATTCGTTTATTTTTTGTTGTAATTGTTCAAATTTTTCTTCGTCTGTTCCTGTGCAACCAACAAATGTAGCTACTTCAGCATATCTAGCTAACATATTTGGATAAGCGTATTGTGGGAAAGTACCCATTTTTCTTGGAGCAGAGTTTACATTGAACTCTAATACTTTGTTTATTAATAGTGCATTTGCAACACCATGTGGTATATGGTGGTAAGCACCTAATTTATGAGCTAATGAGTGGCAAACACCTAAGAATGCATTTGCAAATGCCATACCAGCCATTGTTGATGCATGAGCCATTTTTTCTCTAGCTATTGGGTCTTTTGCTCCATTTTCATAAGCTCTTGGTAGATATTCAAATATTGATTTAGTTGCTTGTAATGCTAAACCATCAGTAAATTCAGTTTGTAACATTGCTGCATATGCTTCTAATGCATGTGTTAGAGCATCTATTCCTGATGCAGATGTTAATCCTTTTGGTTGATGCATCATCATGTCAGCATCTACTATTGCTATAGTTGGCATTAATTCATAATCTGCAAGTGGATATTTTTGTCCAGTTTCTTCATCAGTTATAACAGCGAATGGTGTTACTTCTGAACCTGTACCTGAAGATGTTGGTATTGCTACAAATTTAGCTTTTTTACCCATTTGTGGGAATTGGTATACTCTTTTTCTTATATCCATAAATCTCATTGCTAAATCTAAGAAGTTGCATTCTGGATGTTCATACATAACCCACATGATTTTAGCAGCATCCATTGCTGAACCCCCACCAACTGCTATTACTACATCTGGATTAAATAATCTCATTTGTTCTGCACCTTTTTTAGCGCATGCAAGTGTTGGGTCTGGTTCTACTTCTGAGAACGTTGAATGTTGTATTCCCATAGCATCAAGTTGGTCAGTTACTGGTTTAGTGTATCCATTTTCATATAAGAATGAGTCAGTTACTATAAATGCTTTTTTAAAGTCATAATATTCTGTTCCTAATTCTTTTATTGCTACCCCTAAGCAACCTTTTTTGATAAATGTTTTAGCAGGTGTTCTAAACCAAAGCATATTTTCCCTTCTTTCTGCTACAGTTTTTATATTTATTAATTGAAGTGGTCCAACTTGTCCTGAGAATGAGTTGTTACCCCAAGAACCACAACCTAAAGTTAATGATGGTGATAATTTAAAGTTGTATATATCCCCTATACCACCTTGAGCTGATGGTGTATTAACTAATATTCTACAAGCTTTCATTCTGTGTTCAAATTCATTTAATTTTTCTTGGTTGTTTACAACATCTATGTATATACCTGCAGTATGACCGATTCCTCCACCTTGTACTAATTCATCTGCTTTATCTACTGCATCATCAAAGTCTTCAGCTTTATACATTGATAATAATGGGAATAATTTTTCGTGAGCTAATGGTTCAGATATATCTGTTGAAGTAGCTTCACCTATTATTAATTTTGTATCAGCTGGTACTTCAAATCCTGCTTCTTGAGCTATTTCTATTGCTGGTCTACCAACTAATTTAGCGTTCATTGAGCCATTTGCTCCAAGAACTATTTTCTTTAATTTTACTAATTCTTCACCTTCTGCTATATAAGCTTTTCTAGCTCTGAATTCTTTTTTAACTTCTTCATATATAGATGCATCTACTATTACTGATTGTTCTGATGCACATATTGTTCCGTTGTCGAAAGTTTTTGAATGTATTACTGAAGATACAGCAACTTTTATATCACAAGATTCGTCGAATATTATTGGAGTATTTCCTGATCCAACTCCTAATGCTGGTTTTCCTGAAGAATAAGCTGCTTTAACCATTCCCGGTCCACCTGTTGCTAACACTGTGTCACACTCTCTCATTACTTCACCTGATAATTCAACAGATGGTTCATCTATCCATCCTATTATTCCTTCTGGTGCTCCAGCTTTAACTGCTGCTTCTAAACATAATTTTGCTGCTGCTATTGTACAATTTTTAGCTCTTGGATGTGGTGAGAATACTATCCCATTTCTAGATTTTAATGCTATTAAGCATTTGAATATTGCTGTTGAAGTTGGGTTTGTTGTTGGTATTATCCCTGCTAAAACCCCTACTGGTTCTGCTATTTTAGTTATTCCGAATGCGTCGTCTTTTTCTATAATTCCGCAAGTTTTAACATCTTTATATGCATTGTATATGTATTCTGATGCATAGTGATTTTTTATTACTTTATCTTCTGCTACCCCTATTCCTGTTTCTTCTACAGCCATTTTTGCAAGTTGTATTCTCGCTTGGTTTGCCGCCATTGAAACTTGGAAGAAGATTTCGTCTACTTGTTCTTGAGTGAATTTTGCAAATTCTGCTTGTGCTGCTCTTACTTGAGCCATTTTCTTTTGTAATGTCTCTACACTATTTACTATCATGTGTTTTATCCCCCTGTTATGTCTTTTATACTCGGTAATAATATAAACGTTCTTTATAGTCTGCTCAATAATTTATATGTATACCTTTGTTAATTTATTTTTAAGATTTACAATTTTTTAGTGTTGTAAATCTAATTTACCCTTTCACATGTCAATTAAGAAACCCTTTTTTCTTATGTCCTGCTTGACATATTTATATATTAAATGATTCAAAACATAATGTCAACAACTTTGTTATTTTTTTATCACATTTTTTGTGATTGTTTTCAAGAAAACGTTTTTATATCAATATCATACATTTCATCGGGTCTAAAACCATCCCATTATCCATGTTTTACCGTTATTTTTTTATCAAAAACCTTACTATAACATCCAATTTTTACATATACATATATTTTTATAGTTTGTAAATTCACTCTAATAATGGTCAAACCCTTCGAATATTTCTTAAATATTAACAATATAAAAAAACAGAAACCCTTAAGTCAAATTGGGCTTCTGTTTTAAAAAACTATTTTTTAATTTTTATACTTAAAACAATTCTTTAACTACTCCATATAATTAAAATTATGAGTAGCTACATAATCATCTAAAAAGTTTAAGTATTGCTCCTTTGTAAAGAATGGATCAAATTTACCTATTATATCTTTAGCTTGTTTTGCATCATCATAAAGAAGATCTATCAAGCTAAGAGCTAACATTTTTGCCGGAAGTATGTATGCCTTTTCTTCATCTTCCATATTGTACTCTTCTGTATGTAAACCTCCAGTAATACCATTAGACCAAACATGTAAGCAAGGCATAATTTGAGATATATCTCCTAAATCTGTTGAACCTGCTGTTTGGTAATCCATTATGAAGTTATCTTCTATTAAAGATGCGTATTCAATCATATTTTGTTTGTAGATATCACCTAGATTTCTGTCTGTTTTCATTGGTAAATATCCTATAGAGTCTTTTATTTCTACATTTCCACCTAGTGCAAGTGCAGCAGCTTGAAGAGCTCGATTTACCTTTTTGTTTGCATCTGTCATAGCGTCTATGCTAAATGCACGAACCATAATTTCCATAGTTACTTTTGATGGAACTACATTTACTAGATCGCCTCCATTGCTTATAACCATACTTACTCTTACTTTATCTTCATCTTTAAATGTTTCCCTTTGTGCATGTATATTATTCATTGCAAGCTGGGCCATATTTAAAGCATTCACACCTTCATGTGGTGCAAAACCTGCATGAGAAGACTTGCCATAGAATGTAACCATCTTTGACATAAATCCATTAGTATCAGTATTTATGATACATTCTTTTCCTTCTTCTAAGCCTATCATATGGCATTGTAAGATAATGTCTGTATTGTCAAATCCATTTCTATATAAGTACTCTTGTTTTCCACCTATATATTTAATTTTATTTTCCTTTTGTAGATTAGCTCTATATTCGTAATCTACACATTCTTCCGCAGGTATAGCGATAAATTCCATAGAACCATCTAAATGCTTAAATACTCCTGATTTTAATATTCCAAATGCAGCCCCAATCATATTTGCAATTTGGACATTATGCCCACAAGCGTGTATATTTCCAAGTTCATTTGCATCTTTGTGGTCAGCACAAACTACAGAGTCTAACTCCCCTATAATTGCAACTCTAGGGCCAGATTTTTCTTCATTAGCTACGATTTTGCACCCAGTATATGCGATTTCTGTTTCCAATCTTCCATCTAAGTTTTTCATTGCATTTTTTACAATTTCAGTTGATTTAAATTCTTTATATCCTAGCTCTGGATTTTTATATATCTCATTACCTATGCGTATAATTTCGTCTCTATTTTCATCTATTGTCTTGATACAAAGTTGTTTTAATTCGTTTTTATTCATGATATTTCTCCTGTAATATTTTATATTTTGATTTAATTATCTATTTTATATATCCATCATATTGCGTACTACTTTTAATGTCTGCATCATCTCATCAATTTTTAAGTACTCTGTTACTGCATGTGGCTCATACATTCCCATACTAAGTATTGCACTTTTATATCCTAGTGCTGCTAATATATTGGCGTCACTTCCACCACCAATTACAATTGGCTCTGGAGTTATTCCTTCTTTTAACATAGCTTTTTCTGTAAGTTTATATAAATCACTATCTAAATCAAGTGAAAATGGTGGATAACAATTTTCGTGTATAAACTCATATTCTGCTTTAAATTTTTGTGCAGCTTCTCTACAACAATTCTCCATATGTGCTATTTCTGCTTGAAGTTTGTCAGCTATATGAGAGCGTATTTCAGCAGTAAAAGTAACTGAATCTGTAACTATGTTAGTAGCTCCACCACCTTCTATACGACCTATATTTGAAGTAGTCAGTTCATCAATTCTACCTATATGCATATTTGATATGGCATCTGATGCAACGACAATTGCATTTATTCCTTTTTCAGGTTCTATCCCTGCATGTGCTTTTTTACCTTTAATTGTGCATTTAATCTTTTCCATAGCAGGTGCCTTGTAAGCAACAGCTCCTGGTTTACCTAGATAATCAAGTACAATTAAATCTTTACAAGGTAGATTTTCACCAGTAAATTGTTTTGCTCCTAATAATCCATCTTCCTCAGATACTGTAAATAATATGTATATATCTCTATGTTCACAGTTTGACTCGATTATATCTTCTAGTGCCTCTAAAATTATAGCTATTCCTAATTTATCGTCAGCACCTAAAGTTGTAGTCCCGTCAGTTCTTATTATATTTCCATCTATTATAGGGTTAACACCTCTACATGGGCTTACTTGGTCCATATGTGCACAGAAAGTAATAGGTTTTTCTTGGCTATTTCCTTTTAAATATGCGACTATATTCCCTGCATTTCCACCAAATTTTTCTCCTGCATTATCTACCTTTACTTCTAATCCTCTATCTTTTAAATGATCGACTAAATAATCTGCTATTTGTTTTTCTTCACCTGAAGGACTATCTATTTTAACTAATTTAATAAAAGTATCTATGATTCTCTCTTGTGATAACATTTTGCATCTCCTTATTTTTTAATTATTATATTTAAAGGCATGGAAAGTTTTCGTTCCATGCCTGAATAAATCCTTAATGTAAGCTATATGATGGTAGTATTCCTGGTCCTAGAGGAATATTAAACACCATAAATAAAATTAATAATAATGTCCATACTATCAAGAATGTTATTGAGTATGGCAGCATATTTGCTATTATTGTTCCCATACCAGCTTCTTCGTCATATTTTCTAGTGAATGCTAGTATTATTGGGAAGTATGGGAATAATGGGCTCAGTGGATTTGTTATACAATCCCCTATACGATATGCCATTTGTGTCAATGCTGGATTATATCCAACCATCATAAACATAGGTACAAATATAGGTGCAAGTATTGCCCATTTTGCAGACGCACTTCCTATAAATAAGTTTATAAAACATGAAAGTATTATAAATCCTACTAATAAAGCTGGTCCACCAATTCCTGCATTTTCAAGGAATTCTCCACCTTTAACAGCTATTATTATCCCTAAATTACTATTTGTGAATAATTGTAAAAATTGAGATGCTACAAATGCTAAGATTATATATCCACCCATATCGCTCATAGCTTCTCCCATTAGTTTTACAACATCTTTATCTTTTTTAATTATTCCAACAGCTTTTCCATAAACTAATCCTGGTATAAAAAATGCTAATGCAGTTATAGGAACCATACCTTTCATCAAAGGCGCATTACTAGATAATAAAGCTCCTGTTTCTGGGTCTGCTAAGAATGGTCTTTCCCCTATCACACTTAAACCTACTATTATAGCAACATATATAAGTAGAGCTATTCCAGCTTTTTTAAGACCTTTAGATTCCTCTTTAGTTATATTTTGATCTACATCTAATTGGGCATCTCCTTCATATTTCCCAAATCTAGGAGCTATGATTTTTTCTGTTACCCAAGTTGCTAGTGCTATTAATACAAAAGTAGATGCTATCATAAATATTAAGTTCATTGTTGCATTAGCATCGTAATTCGCATCTAACATCTGCGCTGCCGGCACAGTAAAACTTGCAGCTAATATATCATTTACACTTATCATTATATTTGCCGCAAATCCTAGACATACTGCTGCATATCCTGAGAATAGTCCGATTAATGGGTGTCTCCCCACACCTAAATAAACTAATGCAGCTAATGGTGGGAATAATATCGTCCCTGCATCAGATGCTATATTAGCTAACATACCGATTGTCATAACTACTAGAGTCACTCTTTCTTTTGGTATTTTAGATACTGATGCCTTTATTGTTGTAACCATAAGTCCAGATTTATCACAGACACCTGCCCCTATCATAGTTACTAAAACTAATCCAAGTGGTGCAAATCCTTGGAAGTTGCTTACTATACTTCCTAATAAATTTTGTAGTTGCTCTACACTTAATAGATTGACTGCGGTTACAGTTTCCTCTGTTCCTGGATGAACTACAGATACCCCTTTTGTTCCTACAATATAAGATGTTACTAAAATAATTGCACATAAACCAATAAACATTGTCACTGGGTCTGGTAGTTTGTTTCCTACTGTTTCGATACTGCTTAAGATTTTGTCTGAAAAACTTTTCTTTTTAATTTGTCTTTCTACAGTTTGTCGTTGTTCCATAAAAATTCCCCCTTTATAATATATTTTTAACTTTGGTCATAACTCTCCCTTGACCTTATTTTAAATATACTATCTCACGTGTCATTAATTGTCAATATTTTCCGTGAAATTTTACCAGTACATTCTTTTTGACTTATTTCCTCATTTATTTTGACAAATTTCTATCATATTTACTTTTTTTAAATATTAAATTATAATTAAAAACAAATATATTTAGGAGGTAGATATGGGATATAAATTAATAGCATTAGATATTGATGGTACTTTATTAAATAGTTCTAATCAAATCACAGAAAATGTCAAAGAGGCAATAAGAAAAAGTAAAGAAAAAGGTGTCAAAGTTGTGTTATGCACAGGGAGACCTCTAAAGGGTGTTGAGAACTTTCTTGATGAATTAAATCTTAAAGAAGAAGGCGATTATGTTAGTACATTTAATGGAGCTCTTGTTCAAGATGCACATACTGGAAAACCTATCTCTCACTTAACATTAGATTATGAAGACCTTTGTGATTTATATGACCTTAGTGTAGAAGTAGGCTCTAGAAGTCATTTCTATGATACAAGAACTGTTTATACTTTTAATAGAGATGTAAGTGATTATACTATTTTAGAGGCTTACTTAACTGGTGTTCATCTAAACGTAACTGAATTAGATGAAGTTCCTAAAGATATAGCTATGTCTAAATTTATGATGATAGATCATCCAGAAATATTAAACGAATGTATAAAGAAAATACCAGAAGAATACTACGAAAAATACACAATCGTTAGAAGTACTCCATTTTTCTTAGAATTCTTAAATCGTGATGCAAATAAAGGTGCTGGTATTGGTCTTTTATCAGAAAAACTTGGCATAAATCCAGAGGAAGTTATCTGTGTTGGGGATGCTGGTAACGACAAACACATGATAGAATACGCAGGGCTTGGTGTTGCTATGGGGAATGCAACTGATGATATTAAAAATATTGCAAACTATGTGACTAGCACTAATGATGAAGACGGTGTTGCTCACGTTATCGATAAATTTATATTAAATAGATAATAGTAAACGGCTTTGTCCGCTAATTTATATAATAAGTCAGAAATTATAAATTATCCACAAATAAGATAATATATAATTTTCTTAGAAAAAAATAGAGTAACATAGTGCTTGTTAAAACACTTGTTACTCTATCTTTTTGCTAAAATTTATAACTTTGGCAAATGGAGGACATTTTTCTTCTCCGAGATTTCGTCGGATAATCTCTTGTTTAAATGTTCGCTTTTAAAAGTTTTTTGATTGATTTTCTTTATGCTACTTTAAAGTAATCCTAAGATTATCGTCATACGAATTAAAAAATTTAATTACATTCAGGATGTTAAATCTACTTTAGTATTTTATAGATAATTGATCCCCAAACAATTTTAAATATAATTTATATATATTACAAATACATAGATTTTATTCTATAAATTTGATATGTCCTATAAATTTTTTAATTTGGTAAAAATATCGAGAATATACTTCCATTTTTATATGATTTAACCTTTATATATCCGCCCTGTTTTGTGACTATCTCTCTACTTAAATAAAGCCCAATTCCTATTCCCTCTTCATTTAATACGTTTGACCCTCTATAAAATCGCTTAAATATTTTTGGTATTTCTTCTTCAGATATGCCTATACCCTCATCTTTAATATCGATTCTAGTAAATATTTCGTATTTCTCAACATTTATAAAAATAGTGCTATCTTTATGCGAATATTTTATAGCATTTTCAATTATGTTAAATATAGCTTCAGTGGTCCATTTTTTATCATAATTTAGCTTTATATTTTCTTTTGGACTAAATTCTATCTTTATATTTTTGAGTTGTGCTTTTTTATAAAGTTGTGTTATTGCACTTAAAATCGATTCATTTATTTCTGATGGTCTTTTATGTAGATTTATTATAGAACTTTCAAGCCTAGACATCTTTATCATACTTTCAACTAAAAAACATAATTTATCCAAAGATAACATTATGACTTTATTAAATTCTATTCTGTCTTCTTCTAATAAGTTTTCATATTGTAAAAACTCACTATATATCTTCATGTTTGTAAGTGGAGTCTTTAGTTGGTGAGCTATGTCTGATATCAATGATTTTATCTCATTTTTTTCATATTCCATCTTTTTATTTTGTGATTTTAAAATATTTATTAATCTCAACGTTTGATGTTGTAGCTTTGAAAATATAGAATCATCAATCATAGAAAAAACTTCTGTTTCATTCATATCAGAAATCGTAGCAAGCATATCAGATAGTTTTGTCAGTATATCATTTATATAATTTTTAAAAACTATCTTTTGTAAATAAAATATTCCTAAAATTATAATAGTAAAACAACATGTAATTATAAATATATTTATGTTGTAATCTTTAAGGTTTATAAAAATAAATATATTAAATATAATACAAATCAATATAATTATAAAATTTAATATTATCTCTATATTAGATAGATTTTTAAGGCTATCTTTTTTATAATTTTTATTAATTTTTGATTTTCTTATCATAATTTATTCTCCGATTATATACCCTATCCCAAATAAAGTAATTATATATTGTGGGTTTTTAGGGTCGTCTTCAATCTTTCTGCGCAGTCTTCTTATATTTACTGATAATGTGTTGTCATCTACATAATTTCCATTATAGTCCCAAAGTTTATCTAATAGTATTTGTTTTGTCATTGCTCTACCTTTATTTTTACAAAGAATCTCAAGTAATTTATATTCCGTAGCACTTAATTTAACTTCTTTATCATTTTTATAAACTCTCTTTGCATCATAATCCATCTTTAAATCTCTATATATAAATATTTTTTTCTCTACTATATCACTTCTTTTTAATATAGCATTTATTTTAAATTTTAAAACTTCTACTGAAAATGGCTTTGATATATAATCATCACAACCACATTCAAATCCCTTTATCATATCTTCTTCTGTATCATTTGCTGTAAAAAATACAATTGGAAAGTTTATTTTTGTTTTTATTTCTTTACATAAATCAAGCCCGCTACCATCTGGTAAGGTAATATCCAATAATAAAAAATCAATTTCATTATTATCTATTGCTGTTTTGCCTTCTTGTTTTGTATATGCACTTATAACATTATACCCCTCTTTTTTTAAAGCAAATGCAACTCCTTTATTTAAGATTTTGTCGTCTTCAATAATTAAAATATTTCTCATAAAACCCTCCTAATACAGCAAACTAAGGCTTGTAATAAATATATTATTACAAGCCACAGCATATTTTAGTTATTTATTTCTCTTAGTCTTTCTATAACACTTTTATTTGAGCTGTATTTATATACTATGCCCGGTGTTATTGTGCAAACTAAAATTATAATTATGACTAAAAAAATCAATTGACTCGTTGGGAAAATAAATTTGGCATAATCAGCTAAGTCTGCCGTCAACATAGCTATTATATATATTATTCCTATGCCGAGTGTAAATATCATGCACAATGTTATTAGTGCATAATATAATCCTTCAAATGTAAGCATTTTTTTAATTTGTTTTTTCGTCATTCCTACACTTTCCATTATAGCAAGTTCTCTAAGTCTTGTACTGACATTTGTGACCATGACGTTGATAAAATTAAGCAAGCCTATAAATATAAATATCAATGATACTCCCCCGCCTACTACATTCATCATAATTTTACTTTGTGTAAAGTTTTCAGCTCCATCTATTTTTGCATTTACATATGTGCTGTATTTTGTATCTTCTAATTTCTTTTTTATAATCTTGCTATATTCTTTTTTGCAGTCTATTGTCGCCAAAAGCGTCATTTTATCATTTTTAAATTTATTTATAAGAGATTCGCTCATATATATACATGGTACTCCAACTTCATTATCCTCGATAAACTTTACTATATCTTTATTGCTTGATAATAGTTGTATATTTGCCGAAATTATTTTTTCATTTTTATTATTTCTAAATGTCAATTTTTCATCTGAAAAGTCATAGTTTTTATTATTGTCATAGAAAAAGTCATAGTATTTATTTTACTTGAAAACTGTCTAAGGGTGAAACTATTTAACCCTTTATAATAGGTGTTCTTCATACTTATAAATATTTTTAAAAGCAAGCCCGATAAAGACCAAAACACAAAGAAAGTTGAAATAGCACCTACTCCTATAGGAACAAAAATACTATTTGCATTAGTCATTTTCTCAATGCCACCAGTAACCTGATAATAAGCAAATCCTAGTGCTATGCAAGAAATAATAAACACTATTGTACAGAACAATGGATTTTTTAATTTTATTTTTTCCGAAGAAAAAAATATTTTTATCCAACATTACATTAAGAAACAGAAAAATGCTTGCAAATGCCCGTATTAAAAGAGAAAATAAAACACCAATATAAAATTGATGTTTAAATAGCCAAGCATTTTATAAATGTTTTTTTTAAGAAAAAATATTTTATTTTTCCAAAAAAGATAATTGGACCTTACCTTTTTCCAAATTAATATCCTTAACATAACAATCCACAATATCACCAACAGAAACAACATCCAAAGGGTGCTTTATATAGTCATTAGACATCTGTGAAATATGAACAAGACCATCATTTTTTAATCCAATATCAACAAACGCACCAAAATCAACAACGTTTCTTACTGTCCCTTGTAATTTCATCCCATTTTTCAAATTTTCTATTTTAAGAATATCACTTCTTAAAATAGGAGCAGCAAAATCATCACGATAATCCCTAGTAGGTTGTTTTAGTGCTTGAACAATATCTTCCAAAGTATATTCATCTATTGCTAGCTTAGAAGACCAAAAAGGAATATCTAAATTATCTAATGCATTTTTTACATTTTCAAAGTCTTTACTACATTCTTCACATAGAAAGTCTGTTATAACTGGTGCATCTTTTAATATCTTAGCACACTTTTCTTCTTTGCAATCAAGCATTCTTAGAGGATTTTTTTCATATCTTATTTTACAAGTACCACACATATTATCTAAGTTTGGTTTTATATATTCCTTTAATTTTTGTATGTATTTACTTCTACATTCCTTACATCCTATTGAATTTATTGTAAGCTCTATTTTATCTGCAAGATTTAATCTTTTTAAAAGTTCATAAGATTCTTTTATTGTTTCAATATCTGCAAGATATGAGCTACTACCAAACATCTCAACACCGAACTGAGAAAATTCCCTATATCTTCCCTTTTGCATTTTTTCATATCTATACATTTTACCTGTATACCACAATTTTACAGGTGAAGTCATTTTAGAAGAAAGTCCATTTTCAATATATGCACGAACAACACCAGCTGTAAGTTCTGGTCTTAAAGTAATACTTCTGTTACCTTTATCTAAAAAAGTATACATTTCTTTTGTAACAATGTCCGTCTCATCACCAACTCCACGAGCATAAAGTTCTGTGGCTTCAAATACAGGTGTCCTTATTTCTTGTATATTATGTACTCTACATATCTCTTTTATCTCATTTTCAATATATTGCCATAAAATCGACTCATCTGGTAATATATCTTTACAACCTTTTTGTCTAGTGATATTCATTAAATTACCTCACTTATTTCTCATATGCTAAATTATACCACAACAACGTACGTTATGCAAGAAATGGTATGCCAAAACGGTAGGATTTTTACAAAAAAATACCAACTACCTTTTAGGTAATTGGTATTTAATTAATTTAACATTTGCAATCATATGATCCACAAGCTGTACCTTCATGTGTTTTTGCTTCATTTCCATCTGTACATGTGCAAACTTTTATTGTTTCAAGTTCACATATACAATCTGGGTTACAATTATGAGCACAGTCCATAACGTCACATTTTATTTTTTGATTGCTAAATTTTTTTGTTTTTGGATTTTCTTTCATTTTTATCACCCATTAATATTTTTTGTAAAAATATATAAAATATTATGGTTATTTTTGTAAATTTTTAAAATTAATAA
>OLPU01002090.1_pt1 | contig 13726 bp, 9 predicted proteins | sample 1673111 | NCBI WGS metagenome assembly OLPU01 (sample SAMEA3136755, study PRJEB25190) | human gut metagenome | reverse complement strand
GCATTTTGGCAACGCAGATGCCGTGCCGCAGCCGCCGGAGCGGTGCTTGAGCCGTCAGGCGGGAATTGTGCGGTGTTGCCCTAGAAACAATTTGAAGGATGGCGAAACTAAAATGCTGACCGCAGTAACCGGTATCAACTGGGGCGATGAGGGCAAGGGCCGTGTCATCGACCTGCTGGCCGAAAACGCCGATATCGTAGCCCGCTATCAGGGCGGAAACAACGCCGGGCACACCGTTGTGACCGAGCAGGGCAAATTTGTTCTGAACCTGCTCCCATCCGGCATCCTGCACCCGGATGTTGTATGCGTGCTGGGCACCGGCATGGTCATTGACCTTGACCATCTGGCCGGGGAGATCCGCTCCATCGAGGAACGCGGCATCAAAATCAGCCCTGCCCATCTGAAATTGTCCGACAAGGCTACGATTTCCCTGCCGTGGCACCGTGTACAGGACGGCCTTGAGGAGGACCGCCTTGCCAAAAAAGGAAAAGCGTTCGGCTCTACCCGCCGCGGCATTGCCTATGCCTACAGCGACAAATACCGCAAAAAGACACTGCGTCTGGGGGATCTTTTGCACCTTGATGAGGAGCGTATCCGCAGCAGACTGCATGTGATCCTTGATTCCAAAAACATGGAGCTGGCCGGCTGTTATCATCAGGAGCCGATGTCCTACGAGGCTCTTCTGAACTGGTGCTATGCACAGGCGGCGCAATTCGGCCCTTACATCTGTGATGCCGGTGCCTATCTGCAGGCAGCCAGCAACGCAGGCAAGCGCATTGTGCTGGAGGCACAGCTGGGAGCCATGCGCGATATTGATTACGGCATCTTCCCCTATACCTCCAGTTCCAACACGCTGGCCGCCTACGCCCCCCTGGGGGCTGGTATCCCCAATGTCAGGCTCAACCATGTGGTCGGTGTGCTGAAGGCCTATTCCACCTGCGTGGGGGCCGGCCCCTTTACGGCTGAAAAGGCAATGCCGGAGGCATGGATGGAGTCTCTGCGCAAGGCCGGCGGTGAATTTGGTGCTGCTCCCGGCCGCCCCCGCCGCGTTGGCCCCTTCGACTGTGTTGCCAGCCGGTACGGTCTTGCCTGTCAGGGCGCGGACAAAATCGCCCTCACCAAGCTGGATGTCCTCAGCGGCATGAAAGAAATTCCTGTCATCACAGGCTATACGCTGGACGGCAAGCCGGTGACCGCCTTCGACCCCACAGATGACTTAGACCGTATGGAACCTGTCGTAACGATGCTGCCCGGCTGGAATTGCGACATTTCCCACTGCACCCTGTACAACGAGCTGCCTGATGAGGCAAAGGGCTACATTGAATTTCTCGAAAAGCAGCTTGTCCATGTTATCCAATTTGTTTCGACCGGTGCCGAGCGTGAGCAGTACCTGCTAAAGGGCACCTGGATCTGAGGCACTTCCGCATCTTTCTGTGCGCCGCCTCGTTATCTTTCCAAGGCTGCGTCTCCCCTCTCCCCTGCCCGCGTTTGCGGGGGGGGGCTTTTTGTTTTCCGCCTTCTGCGTGCCCTCTCTCAGAGAGCGTGAGAGAGCGCCTCTGCGGCGCGTTTTACTGCGGGCAGCTCTTTCCTTGGCCGTTCATTTTCGCGCCTTACAAGTGCCTTTGCGCCGGTCTGGTGCAAGTCTGCTCTTTTCATGGCAATCAGTAGACAAAAAATACCCACAGCGACGGCTGTGGGCCTTGGTTCAATCATTATTTGCAGATGCTCCCAGCGCACGGCAAAGCGGATGATTCAGCAGCATACCGGCGATAACATACCGATAGGAGTGAACCGCACCGTTTCGGATCGTTTGCGGTATCCGCTGCTTTCGTACCAGCTTTTCCAGAACATCCATCTGCTCTTTCAAAAAGTAAAAAGATATCTGTGGATAAATCTTGTCATCCAACTGTGTTGCAATAAACCGGCTGACAACCTTTGTTTCCGGAAACAGATAATAGGCCGCCTTGTTCTGCTCGATTTCTGCTTCGCCAGCCAGATATTCCCTGCTGTTCATAATCAGGCAGTTGTCAGCACCAACCGCCATGACCTTATCCAGCTCGGACTGGAGCAGCCGATTGGCAAGAGTGCCAACGCGGATATCCTCCACGGCAGCCTCATCCACAAGCGTCTCCCGAATCAGGAGCCCTACCCGAAGGTTGACCTTGACTTTTTCTTCTTTCATTCGCATCACCCTTTGGTTACGGGACAGCGTCTCCCCTACCCTACCTTACTTTGCGGCTTCGATCAGATCCCTGAGACTTTGCGCCTGCTCGATCAGTTCATTCAGAATCGCAACATCATTGTCACGGCGCTCCTGGGACATCTTTCTGACGCCGCGCTTGTAGCTGGTTGAACTCATTTTCTTAAAAATTCTATTGGCAACAGGCTGGAGCGTCTTTTCCACAAAGGTCGCGCTTTCAGACTCGCTCTTTTGCTCCTTCTTCTCGACGCGCTTTGCCTCCTGATCTCTGGCCATATCCTTTGCGATTTCTTCGGCCTTCTTCGTATCATGCTGGCTGACGGCGGCATGGTACTCCCCTACCGTGCTCTGCAGCAGACGGATTGCACTGTCGCACTCTGCAAACGCAGTCTCCAGGCGCTCGTCCCGCTCATCCGGCTCGTTGGTTTTTCTAGCGCTGTCAATGGCCCGCATAAAATCATAATGTATGCTGTTGCGCTCCTGCAACAGACGCTCCTGTGCATCAGTGTCGCAGTTGCTCACATCTACCGTGCTCAGTAACAGATAGCACTGCGCAATTTTATGCTGCACCTCCGGCTCCAGCGTGATATAGCTTTCACACTCCATGCGGGTCAGGAACTTATTGTCCAAAAGACGAAGCAGCTCTTTATCCAGCTTTTCCTCAATGCGGAAATCACGGTCGATCTGCTTGGCGGTGGTTGCACTTACCTCCTTAATTGCCTTCTTAGCGTCCTTTTCCGTCATATTGAACGGCTCGTTCTGTAGGCATACCACAAATTCCGCAACAGCCTTGCGGCGGATTTGTTCATCTGCAAAGCCGCCGCGAACCTGCAGGTTCGCGCTGTATAAAAGCACCTTTTTTTCATTTTCCGAAAGGCTTGTTGTGATCACATTGCAGTTTTTGATGGTGTTCCAGGTGGCGTCGCCTCTCTTTTCGAGGTACTCCATCGCACGGTAGCGGCGCTCACCGGAGAGAAGGACATACACCGTTTTTCCATTTTCTTCCTGCGGAAATACCACCAAATTATGCATCAGGCCGTTGCGCTGAATATCCTCCGCCAGTTGCACAATATCCTCTTGGGTGTCAGCCTGCCGGAAGATTTCGTTGTCCGCGTTTACGCGAATATCGTACAGTGCAATATCCCGTGATTCGTATTCTATGCTTTTATGACCTGCGGTCAGATCACTGATAATCTTCCCTGCATCGCCATTATTGGAATCGATTTTGCCAAGCTCAGCATCCGTCGGACGGGAACGCTTTACGATTTCCTTCTTTTTGGCGGGGCTCTTCATTCCCATATCATTTCACCTCCAGACGCTTTTTCAACTCTTCGTAGGCTTTCACATAGGCTTTTGCCACAGGCTGTGTTTTTGCCATGTAGCACACAGGCAAAAAGCGGGAAATGGATGTTTTCACCGTCTTGCTGGCGGGGATTGCAACGCTGAACAGCGATGTGCCGAGTTCTTCCTTAAAATGCTCCTGAATTTTCTTATCTGTTGCTGCACTCCTGTCTACATTCACCAGCAGCACACCGGCACCCATCAGGTGCGAAGTGGAGCTTTGCTTCATCTTGTTGCATTCATAATAAAGGCGAAATGCCGATTCTTCGGAGTTATCCTCACAGCCGGCTGGAATCAGGATATAATCCGCTGCATAGATCGCATTGGAAAGCAACAGGCTATCCCGCGTAGGCTGTGTGTCAATAAGAATGTAATCGTACTCATCACGTACCTGATTGAGGAAATAGTACAGAAAATCCCCCATACCGGAAACCTTCCTCGGATCTCCGTCCTTCAGGCGCTCTGCATCACCAATCAGCAGCTCAATGCGCTTGTTGATCCGCGGCGTCTGCGCATCGCATGGGATCATATCTACATTTTCATACTGCGTTTCTACAATAAAGTCTCGCGTCTTGCTATGATACAGGAACCCATCGAAAAGATTATAGAGCGCTTTGCCGTAAAATTCATCACTTGTGATGCTCAAGCCGCCGCTGAGTGCTTTGGTGAGATTTCCCTGCGGATCGGTATCCACGCAAAGAACCTTTTTCCCTTCATCGCCCATCAGGTAGGCAAGATTGGAGGCCGTTACGGTTTTACCCGTACCGCCCTTTTCAATGGCAATTGTAATAATTTTTGCAGACATTGAGCAATTCCTCATTTCTGTAAAGACTGTTATCTGTGGATGTGTCTGTCAATTCTTGTTGCTACAGTTTACTATTCCGTTTTTATCTTGTGATTGGTTCTTGCTGCCTTTTTGCTGCTACCGGATGCAGCTGTTTCTTGTTGTTCGATTCTATCATACTTCAACGGCCGAATATGTTGAAACCTATCCCTCACAATAGAAATAGTTGCAGCCACCTTATGCTGCTTATTGTGCTTTCAATTATAGCATAGATATAAGTAAAGTCAATTCTCTTTTCTTTATTATTACTCCGCAGCAGCTTTTATTCAGGTCCATCAATTCTTGTTGCTGTGCTTCGATGTGTCCACATTCATACCGACGATTTCTTTGTATTTTCGCCGTGCTTCACAGTGCAGTGCGGAATCAATATGCCCTTCAATTCTTGTTGCTATGATTTAAAACATTTGTTTGCGGTGTTTAGCAAAGTAGCCTCGGGGCGCAAAAGTAATAAGTATTTTATTACCCCATTCTCCCTTCATGGATGGGCGTTCAATTCTTGTTGCTGTTTTCATCTTGCATGTATTTATCAGTTGAAATCACTTTACTCTTTACCACAAAAAAGCAGGGGCCTGCAATTTGCAGGCCCCTGCCAAACAATACTTAGACATCCTCAAAGACAGACATATCAAACTTAAACACTCCCGCCGGATCCAACGATGCGAGCTTCTGCTTGCCAGCCGCGATGATCAAAGCACTGTTTTCAATCGTATCGTTATAAACAACCGTACGATAATACTGTGCAGACTTCCTTTCGGTTGTTTTTTCAAACAACTCCGTAAACTTTACACACAGTCCCAAGGCCCATGTTTTCAGCCCGGCATTGTCATGAATGATACGGTTTAAGCAATCCAGTGTTTCCTCCGCCTGATCCCGCTTGTTGACATTTGTCAGAATCTTAGCCGTATATGTGAAAATATCGTTGCAGATATTTTTCTCATTGTCCGACAGCTTATCCTCATACGAAAGATAGTCAGCCTTGTTTCTGATCTCTGTAGTCGCTTTTCTGTACTTCATTTCCAGAATATCTGTGCCAAACGGCTCTGTAATATGCTGCGCAGCGTTTTCCGCACTCTGGGTTTTCTTCTTTCTGGAATCCCTTACAATTTCATCATCATGCGTATTTCTATCGTGATAGGCACGGACATTCTTCATTTCCGCTTTGGTCTTATATTTGATGAAAATATACAGGTATTCATATTTGCGAACACCGCGCTTGCGTGCCGGGGCATAGTCAAACCAGAGATCCGTCATCTCATTGATTTCTGTCTTAACTGTCTTTAAAACATTCTTTTCAAACTCTGTAAAAGTCTTGTACTTTTCAGACAGCGGTTTTTCCCGGTCGAACTTTTTCTTGTCTGCAGATGCCGGATCCTTTTTCTTTTTGCTCTTTGTGGACTCTCTCTCTGCCTCTGTGGGTGCAGAAAGCAGACCCTTAAACTCATCAATATTGAATTTTTTATACTTATAACCTAGCAGCTCATCGCGCTTGGAGGAGAACTTATTCAGAATCTCATCATTTACCGGCTGAAATACAAGTCCGTTCGTATAGCCATAATCTCTGTTGCCGTTGTCATAGGAAAGTATGATTTCATAAACGCGCATCGAGTAGGTGCTTTTCATCATCAACAGATATTCGATGCTGTAAGAGGTATAGTTGCTGGTAAGCTGCGCAATATCCTTCCAGATATCCTGATTAAATCGTAGGCGAATCTCTTTCTTATCGAAATCGACCTCAGAACCTTTTTGCAGCCAGGAAATGGAGCGATACACCTTACTGCCGGGTTCTTTCTTGACCCAGAAGGTACGGTTTTCCAAATTCTCGATAGTTTCCTTCAGATTCAGAGCATAGGTAGTGTCAACTGTGCGCACGCCTGTTAGCTTGGCAAAATCGTTGAAGGTAATCGAATAATACTTGGATGCATCCTTATCATTTTTCTGGTCGATTTTAGACATGAGCATAAAGAGAACCTTTTGCTCATTGCGGGGCAGAGAGTACTTTGTCCGCTGGATCAAATCATTACTTTTGGTAATGTAAGAGCCAAAGCCGACAGGGGAGTGCTGCCATTTCGCGATTGCTTGCTTTTTCTCGCGGACCTCATCATCAGAAAGGACCTCTCCGACTAAAGCTTCCTCGTTTTCATCAATGGACGAATTTGTTTTGTTCATATCCATTATTTATAGCTGTACAAGACCTAAAATAATCTCGATGTACAGCCATATATTCCTTTCGTTAGATGTTACAATTCAAATAGGTACACAAATATCATTATACTGATAATATTACTATACTATTTGCCAACTGTCAACGAAAAATGTTTGGAGCTTTTTTATTTTACAAGATTTTGCTTTTTTCTCTTTTACAATTATTTATCTTATACCTTACTTTTTACTTATTTATTATAATATATAGAAAGAGAGGTTTCCACATGTCAGCTAAGAGAAAAAAACACTTGGCGAAAGAGGTTTCCACACCGGATGCAAGAGGTTTAAAAGGCTGTAGAAAGAGATTGCTACAGCCAAATCAGCCAAAGTAAGCATGTGGAAACCTCTTTTTTGCCGTGGAAGAATCTCTGTTTTCAAAGCTATTTCTGCAAACTGTCTGTTGCAGTTACAAATTGGGCAGTGTGGAAATTACTCTTTTGCAATAGTGGGAATGCTCTGTCGTGCAAACATAGGTAGAGATTGCGATAGCTGGTTTTTCCGGTGTAGAAACCTCTCTTTTGCTTATCATGGTACAACCCAGCACCCTGATTGGGTAAAGGGGCGGGGAAAGGGCACATTGCGTTGAAATTCTCCAATTTTTCCGATGTAGAAACCTCTCTTTACTCAAACAGTGGAAAATGTAGACGCTTGAATTAGAATAGTATGCATAGATACAGGGGGGGAAAAGTGAAACAAAAATTTTCCCTTCTGCGAGTGTAGAAACCTCCTTTTGCTGCTGCGGGTGGTATCTGAGGTTGGAGGTGCTCAATTTTTTACGGTGTAGAAACCTCCTTTTAGAAATTGCTGCAAAAACACTATATATTGGTGTTGAGAATCAACTGACATACTTTTTCTTGCGCAAAGCAAGCCTATACATGCAGAAGCAGGGAGCCTAATAGAAGGTAACCAAGAGGTTACTACACATAAACAGCGTAAGATTTCTAAATGTCAATAATTATCGATGAATCGATACATAATCGTGCTCCAAAGAAGGAGCTGCCTGCACTAAAGAGAGGTTTCTACATCAAAGAAGCGGAAGAAAAGAGGAGAAAGCGCAGCCATGTATAGAAAGGCACTGACAAAGCAGGGGAGTAATAAAAGGGGTGTAAAACCACAACATATAGATATGGGGGACAAAAAAGCACTAGAACCCCCAAAATAGCTGGGAGAGAAGGATACTAGAAAGAGGAAAAGGCGTTGCAGACAAAATACAGAGGGGATATGTAACATTACTATATACAAATCGTAAAGTAAAAGCAATCCAGAGAAGATCCATAGTGGTGCAAAGTATGGCATAGTACAGGGTAAATATTTTTTACGGTAATGCGATGTAGAAATCTCTCTTTGCTCTGGATTTCCGGATTTCAAGGTGAAGAAATCTCTTTTATGTGGTTTCCGCTGCTTATTCGGCAGCAATCCGCGTAATCATGAAGTAGAAAATAAGGATGCAAATCGAAGCAGTGTAAATACCGTATAATAGGGTTCCTCTGACAACTGATGAAATAATGAATACTGGGTTTGTGGTCCTACCTTACTTACATAAGGTTCATAAAAGGAAGGGGAAGAAGGGGGATGTTGGATATAATTTATATACAATTAGGATAAAATGCATGGTAATATACGTATAGAACTTTAAAAGCTGCGCAGAGAACTCAAATTTTCCGCTTGGTAAAGTGTAGAAACCTCTCTTTTAAGTAAGAGAGGAAACCTTTACTGCACGGACTAAGCAGAAGTTGAGAACGGACTTTACAATGGGGAGAAAGCCAGATTACCGTCCCGTAGGGTATGTGGTAAGTGCAGAAGGAAAGAAAATAACGCAAAGTAAACGTCATTCAAAGGCTAATGGCTATCTCAAGAAGGCGGGGGAGGGGAGTGGCAGAAAGATTGGGTTTGCACCTGCTATAAAAAGTGTACAGCAATTGAGGAAGTTTCGACATACTATAGCAGCGAGAGCAATCGCCTTGGCAAGCAAGGCGACGCTTAACGAACACAAAAAAGGAAATGCAAAATTACGGTTATAGCAACAGGAATTGACGGAAAATAAGTAAGATGGAGAGGCGCAAAGCACGCCTGAAAAGAAAGCTGCCGAATTTTGCCTTGCCATAAGGTGAGTTGATTTTAAAAAGTATCCGGTGCAAACCGCAGAAGTATACTGCCAATAATCCGTAGTCAAAGTTTAAGAGTGATTTAAGCTTCGTGTAGTATGATACCGGTGTTCTCAGAGATGACAAGAAATAACCGGGAAATGATTTTGATGAAAAAATTTATATGCGGGACCCTGACTGAGGTCATGGCACTTTGGATGACCGGCTGCAACATGGGTCAGAGCGATACAGTAACGACAGCCGAAGAAACAAATGTGAAAATACGACAGCTCAGGCGGGGACAACCTATACAGGTACGGTCACCGAAGTGTCAGCCGCATCCATCACGGTGGAGACAGAAGCAGATGGTTAAGTGAGCATACCGTTATCAGATTCTACCACATTTGTTCGTGACGAAATGGGTGGCCCGGGGGAAAACGGTCAGACCCCGCCGGATGATGAAGATCAAAGCACAGTCTATGTGCAGGGCAGCGGGGATGTAACAGTTACCGTGGAAAGCTACAGCACCGATGTAGATACCTCCGGTGCAGCGGCTGCTGATAGCTGGCCGGAGTATGCCGTGGAAAAAGCGTAAAAACAAAGCTTTTTGCTGCTGATTTGCGCAGTGTGCAAAAGAGGGCTGTTGTGCGATGAAGTGCAGTAGCCCTTTTCGTTTTACTACTTGCGATGCAATACTCCGGGGGTGTAAAATAATAGGCATAAGTAAGCCGCTGTGGCGGCAGGGCATATAGCGACAGAGGATGTAGGGTATGAAACGAATTTTGATCATTGATGGGCAGGGCGGCGGCATGGGCGCACAGCTTGCAAAGCTGCTGCTGCCTAAGCTGCCCGCAGATTGCGAGCTGCTGGCGGTGGGCACGAATGTGCTGGCAACCAGCGCCATGCTGAAGGCGGGCGCGGTGCGCGGCGCCACCGGGGAAAATGCGGTGGTATATAATGCCGCCAGAGCCGATGTTATTCTGGGGCCCATCGGTATCTTGATGGCCAATGGCATCATGGGCGAGGTTTCGCCAAAAATGTCGGTGGCGATTTCCGGCAGTGAGGCAGCCAAGGTTTTGATCCCGGCGTCCGGCTGCGGGATCTTTGTGGCGGGCACGCAGGATTGCCGCCTTGACGAGTATCTGCAAAATGCCGTAGCTCTTACGCTGCGTGCGCTGGACGCATGACGCCGCTGGCAACAGCCGCCGCACCAATCCTGCAGGCTGCACAGTTGGCCGCAGAGAACGGCCCTGCGCTGCTGGCTATTGACGGGCGCTGCGGCAGCGGCAAGTCTACACTGGCGGAATTTCTGGCGGGGCAGCTTGGCTGCCGGGTGGTGCATACCGATGATTTCTATCCGCCGCTTGCCGCGCGCTGCGCGAACTGGCAGCAGCAGCCCGGCGCGAATATGGATTTCACCCGGCTGCGAAATGAGGTTCTGCAGCCGCTTTTGCGCGGAGAAACGGCGCACTATACGGCATACAGCTGCGCGGCGGGGGCCTTCCTGCCGTCTAAGCCGTTTGCTGCCGCACCGCTGACGATTCTGGAGGGCAGCTACAGCCTGCATCCGGCGGTGCAGACCGAATTTGCGGTGCGCGTGTTTGTTACCTGCCCGCCTGATGTGCAGGCAGCGCGCCTGCAGGCGAGAGAGGGCATACGCTACGAAAATTTTGTGCAGCGGTGGATCCCGCTGGAGGAAGGCTATTTTGCTGCCTATGATCCAGCCGCACACTGCGATTTTGTACTGGACACGGCGGAGATTTTTGTGTAATATAGTAAGCGGACCTATGGCATGACTGTGTGATTCCCGCTATGGCGGGTTTGAGATGATACAGTAATGCCCTTATGAAAAAGCCAGGAAGGCAGTGCCCAGAAGGGTGCGCGGTTCAAACTTTTTGATAAGGGTGATATGTTGTGAAAAACCAGAATACCAAAAGATTGGCTTATGCAGCGCTTTTCTTGGCGCTATGCCTTGTGCTGCCCATGCTGACGGGCCAGATTCCGCAAATCGGCAGTATGCTGCTGCCGATGCACATTCCGGTGCTTTTGTGCGGCCTTGTCTGCGGCTGGCAATACGGTGCAGTGGTGGGCTTTGTTGCGCCGCTGCTGCGTTCGGTTCTGTTCGGGATGCCCCCGATGTACCCGGTGGCGATTGCGATGGCCTTTGAGCTGCTGACCTACGGCCTGGTTATCGGGCTGGTATACCGCCGCTTGACCCAAAAGGGATTGGCAGGCGTGTATGCGGCGCTGCTTACCGCCATGGTAGCAGGGCGGCTTGTCTGGGGCGTGGCTGAGGTCGTGCTGCTGGGTTTGGGCGGCAAGGCGTTTACCGCTCAGGCGTTCTTGGCGGGCGCACTGCTCAATGCCGTGCCGGGCATTATCGTGCAGCTGGTTCTGATCCCCGCTGTGATGGCGGCTCTGCAGAAGGCAGGGGCCGTCAAAGAATACGCCGAATAAGGAAGTCTGCTGAAAGGCTGCGCAGGAAGCGCAGCCTTTTTGCTTTGTGCAGTTGCATTGAAGCTCACTTTTCACAACATAGCAACAAGAATCGATGCCCCTATTTGCGAAAACGAAAACAAAAAAGCTTGCAAGGATAGGCACGTTTGCCTTTTTGCAAGCTTTTTGTTGTTGTAACGGTGAAAGCGGCTGACAGCCGCTGTCTGCTGCTAGAGGAGCTCTGCCATACTGATCTGATCGATCAGCCAGCTTTCCTGCTTTGCCTCGTGGATTACATCGCCCGGTTGGCTGTGGCCGACCAAAAAGGGTGAGAAGGGATCGTGCATACGCATATTCCGCGCTACAGCCACACGGCTGGCGTTGGCGTAGCAGTAAAGGCAGCCGTGACCGCAGGTGTTGTAGGCGCCGATGTCCGCCGTAAGACAGCAGGCACACTCCCTGCGGGCAGGCTTTTGCGTGGGCAGCCGCAGGGGACGGTGCAGCGCGGCCTCAAAGGTTTTTTGCGTCATGCAGCCGCTGCAATCGGCACCATAGCGGGCAAGCGCGGTGCCCTCGGCGCAGGGGCGTATCGTCATACCGCATTTTCTGCCGATCTCAATAAAAGCCTTTCCCAGCGTTTCGCGCTCCGTGTGCGGGACGCTTTTTGCCTGCGGAAAATTCCGCCGAACCTTCTCGTAAAGGTCGATAAAGCTGATTACACAGGTCTTTGTATAGCCGGAAAGCACAGCTGCCATCTGCTCAAATTCGGCGATATGCCGTGCAGCGGTGTAGGTATCGGAAAGGAAAATGGGGTCATACCGCCATGCGATACAGTCAGGGCCGACAATTTTTGACAGCGCGATAAAGTCCTGCAGAACCTGCGTCTTCGGCGGTACATGCGGCTCTATCTCCGGCCCGTAGGGGGTGATCGTGACAAACCAGTACTGCCCATAAGGACGAAGCAGCTCCATGCGGGGAAGCATCGGGGCAGGATTTTTGGTGCAAAAGCCGATCAGGTCCACCACATCCGGGTTGATGGCATACCGCGTAACAGATTGTGGATCATAAGGGTTGCGCACCAGCACAAACCCGGCCTTGAGCCGGTTGACAAACCATGCGCTGTAAAAGGCCGGAATATCGGTGCGGAAGCCGGTCTGCAAAATCATGGCGTATTCACTCTCCTTGTGCGTCTTGTCTATCTATATTATAAGGTAGACGAACCCGCCGTGCAAGCAGTTACCAAAAGGTGCCTGTACGTCCAAAACCGGCTCTTGCGTTTCTGGGCTGTGTGTGGTATACTACCAACGTAAAACTGAATACGACAGTAGGTGCCTTTTTGTACGCGGCTGCGCGCACAGAAAAGGGTAAAAGGGAAACAGGTGCAAATCCTGTACGATCTCGTCACTGTGATAAGGGAATCTGCCGCCAGGGTGCGTATGCGCCGGTCACTGAGCCCAGCTCGGGAAGGCGGCGGCGGGTGTTGATCTTTCAGCCAGGAAACCTGCCCACTGCCGGGTACGGGGGCGAACGGCTCCAAATCACGAGGAATTGGTTGTACCGCAAAGAACCTGCCAAACTACGGGGCTTTTTTGTGTTGCCATTCTGCACACAAAAAGGCCTCGTTTTTATTGTGGGCTTATTTGCGTGTTCTTATGGCAACACGGCGTGAGCGCCGCGGCCGCTGCTGTCCTCTCCCGCACCCAAAAAAGGAAAGGAAGTAAAACACAATGAGAAGAATCCACTACAAGAAGCCCGCCGCCGTGCTGGCGGCTCTGGTCCTGACCACCGCCCTGCTGGCCGGCTGCGGCAGCACCGCCGCAACCACCCCGATAGCAATGGCGGCGCAGCCCAGCAGATAGTAGCACAGCACCGCCGCAACCACCGACAGCGTTGCCGAAAGCACCGCCACCGAGAGCGAGGCTGTCAGCGAGGCAACAGCAGAAGAAGGGAATGCAGATGAAGTGGCCGCGAAGAACTGTGCAGACCTGATTGACGCCATCTATGTGCAGGAGCGCAATGACGATACCGACGCCCAGTGCGAGGCCGCCAAGGCCGCATGGGATGCCCTGACCGATGCCCAGAAGGAGCTGGTCGAGGGCGAAAACGCTGACCCCGATTACTTTGGCCGTGACACCGGCGATGCCGCCGAGGATGACCCCCGCAACGCGGATGACATCGGCGAGAATGAGCTGCTGGTTGTCAGCTTCGGCACCTCTTTCAACGGCAGCCGCGCCGCGGACATCAAAGGCATTGAGGATGCCCTGCAGGCCGCGTACCCCGATTGGAGCGTCCGCCGCGCCTTCACCGCGCAGATTATCATTAACCATGTGCAGGCCCGCGATGGCGAGAAGATTGACAATATGCAGCAGGCGCTTGACCGCGCTGTGGCCAACGGTGTCAAGAATCTGGTTGTCCAGCCTACCCACCTGATGCACGGTGCCGAGTATGACGAGATGTGCGAGGCCATTGACCAGTATAAGGACAAGTTCGAGAGCGTTGCCATTGCCGAGCCCCTGCTGGGCGAGGTTGGCAACGATGCCACCGTTATCAACGAGGACAAGGAGGCCGTAGCCGCCGCCATCACGGCAGAGGCCGTCAAGACCGCCGGTTATGAGGATG
>OLPU01002089.1_pt1 | contig 13738 bp, 4 predicted proteins | sample 1673111 | NCBI WGS metagenome assembly OLPU01 (sample SAMEA3136755, study PRJEB25190) | human gut metagenome | reverse complement strand
TTTTTAAAAATCAATTTTATTATCATAATTTAAAAAATAAAAGCGATTACATCTCCTAAAATTTAAAAAAAGTAGTTTTTATCGCTATTTTTTAGGATATATAAATAATAAGTATGGTATTTATTTCTACAATTATTTCATATAGAAATAAAAAAAGACCATTCGGTCTTAACTTCAAGTCTATGTACAAATTTAGAATGTTGTTGTCAAAAAAATATTTAAGGAAGAAAAACCTGTTCATGACTTGTCTACGAAACTTATTATATTTTTTTCTTTTTAAAAATCAATTTTATTGTCATAATTTAATAAATAAAAGCGATTACATCTCCTAAAATTAAAAAAAAACCGCTTTTATCACGGTTTTTTAGGATATATAAATAATAAGTATGGTATTTATCTTTTAGCTTTCTTTAACATTTTTTGAATTATTTGTATTTGATTTTGATAATCATCAAATGAAGTAAGTTTATAAGACCAGTTATGTGGACCTACTGTCCCTGGTAAATTAATACGAGCTTCTTTGCCATAGCCAAGTAGATCTTGTAAAGGAACAATAGAAATCACTGCATCACATTCAAGTGTATATGCAAGCATATCTTCCACAAGATTTTCTCCTATATATCCTAGCCCCTTCATAATTTCTTTCATTCTTTCTTTATCATCTAATTCTTCATACCATTGTTTAAGAGTAGCATTATCATGTGTTCCTGTATAAACAACACAATGTTGAGGAATTTTATATTTAACTTTTCTTTCATCTTCTCCAAAAGAGAATTGCATAACTTTCATTCCTAATAAATCATAATGATCTCTCAGTTCATGTACTTGTGGACGTAATTCTCCTAAGTCTTCAACAATCATATTAAGTTTAGGCAATTGTTTATAAACTGAATCTAAAAAATGATAACTTGGTCCTTCTATCCATTTTCCTTCTCTTGCTGTAGCACTTCCATAAGGAACTGACCAATATGTATCAAAAGCCCTAAAATGATCAACTCTTAAAATATCAAAAATTTCATTATTCCATTTTAATCTTTTGATCCAAAAATTATATCTTGTTTTCTTTAAATAATCCCAATCATATAAAGGATGTCCCCATAGTTGGCCATCTTTTGAAAAATAATCAGGTGATGCTCCAGATACGAATTTAGGATAAAATTTATCATCTAATTGAAAACATTTACGATACTCATAAACATCCGCAGAATCATCACCTACATATAAAGGTAAATCTCCCATGATAGATATTCCTTTTTGATGTGCATGTATTTTTAATAAATTAAATTGTTTTACAAAAATATATTGAAGAAATTGAATATAATCAATTTCTGCTTCTAATCCTTCATTACTTCCTTTAATATTTTGATCTTCATCATTCCAATCTACCCAAGGTAAACCTTCGTTTGCTTTATTTAAAGCCATAAAACGCGCATATTTTTTTAACCAAAATGTTCCTTTAACAAAAGTACGATATTCTTTCTTTAATTCTTTATCTTTTAAGAAAACTTGATAAGCTTTTCTTAAATAACGATTTTTAAATAAACGTACGCGTTTATAATCAACTCTTTTTAAATCTTGTAAATAGTTAGGAACTTCATCTAACAAATGCCAATCTTTTAAAAGTTCTAAAGAAATATATATTTCATCACCAGCAAAAGATGAATAAGGAGTATAGGGTGAATTCCCGGAGCTTGATGGATTTAATGGTAAAATTTGCCAAATAGAAAAACCTGCTTGAGCAGATAAGTCAACAAATTCATAAGCTTCTTTTCCTAAATCCCCTATTCCATGTTTTCCTGGTAAACTAAATAACGGTAACAAAATACCAGCTTGTCTTTGATCAAGTGCTTTTAATTTCATGATTTTCACCTCTTCTTTAAATATACCATAAAAAAAGCGTCTTCGCTTATGAAAACGCTATCTTTTTTAGTTTTAAAATGAAAAGGTTCTATTTTCTTAATCTTGAAAATAGAAACCTTTTATTTTAGTCTTCTTTTGTTCTTTTTCTTAAAGATACATAAATGATTGCTGCCATTAATGCAAATGTTGCAAATGTCCATGCAGATGTTGAATCACCTGTTTTCACTTTGTTATTTGTTACAACTTGAGGTTTATGAGCAGGTTCATTTGTATCTGTAGTGATTGTTGGTGCTTTTTCTAATGCATTAATAGCATTTTGTAATTCACTTACAAGGGCATCGACTTCTTCTTGTGTCATTTCTGATGAATTTTCTAATTTCTTAGAAATTTCAGTAACAACATCTATTAATTTAGAATAAGATGCTTCTGTATATTTTTTACTATCTAATTGTTTAATTTGATCTAATAAACCATGGATACCATCTAAATTACCACGTTTAACAAGTTTTTGAGCAGCTTCTTTTAAAGTATTAGTTAATGCTTGAACGTTATCACTTGTGTTTTCATTTTCTAAAGCAGCTTTTACATAATTGTAAACTTTTTCAAATTCTTTCCATGATGATGCTGTATAATCTTTTTCTTGATATTGATCCATTAATGCTTTTAATGCATTTACTTCATCATCTGTTGCTTTTAAAACTAATTGTGTTCTTGCATCTTTTAATTGTTTTAAAGCTTCATCTAATTGTTCTTTTGTTGCATCTTCTTGTTCGATTAATGTTTGTGCATTCTTTAATGCTTTTTTAAATGAATCAGCAGTAAATGTTAAATATTTGTTTGTATCTAACTTATCTAATTCATTTGATGCAATATAATCTTTTAACTCTTTTTTACTTACTGATACTTTTGTTACTAATTGAGCTTTTGCTTTTTGTAAAGCATCTACCATATCAATAACTTCTTTTTCAGTAATTGTTGTTTCATCCTTTTTAATGAATTCTTGAGCAAGTTTCACTTGATCTTGTAAAATAGCCCATGTTTCACTTGTATAATCTTTTTCTTTTAACTTGTTAATTGTATCAAGTTCATCTTTAACACCTTGAATATCTCCACGTTTAACAAGATTTGCATAAGCAACTTCTAATTCAGCTTTTGCATTTGTAATAGCATCTAATTCACCAGCTTGTTTATCTAAAACTTTTTGAGCTTGTTTTAATGCCTTTTCAAATTCTTTATAAGAATCTGCTGTATATTTATTTTGTTTAACATCTAAAAAATCAATATAACTTTGTAAATCATTAGCTGCTGTTGAAGCATATTCATCATCATTTAACATAATAACTTCTGAAATTGTTGGAATTTGATTTTCATCCCATTCAATCTTTAATTCATAAACGTTTCCTTCAGGCATATAGAATTCATTTAATGATTTTTTAAGAGTTCCAACTTGAACCCATTTCTTTCCATTTTCACCATCTACAAGAACAGATACTCTTGCATTTGAAATTTCACCTTTTTGAATAATATGCATTTTCTTAACATCTAAATCACTTGATAACGTATAAGTAATGCTTCCAGCTTCTTTAGAACCTGGTCTATAAGCTGTAGATAAATCTCCATCAAACATATATTGAGGAATAAATCCATTTGCTTCTACAGTTGAAGAAGTATATGTTGGATCATTTGAAACTGGTACATATTCTCCATCATTGATAACAATTTCATTGAAAACAACAGCTCTATTATTATTTGTTGCTGTCATTAAGATCTTTAAGTAACGTGCTTTAACATTATTAGCAGTTCCTTCTACATAGACTTTATTTGGATATGTGCTTGATGCTTTATAACCTGCATCTGAATCAATACATTTAACCCCAGCATCATTTGTATTTTCAACACCATCTCCAATAGTAATAACTTTTGTCCAGTTTTCTAAATCATCTGATACTAAAATATCAGCATCTCTAATATAGTTAACTGCACTATCTTGGCAATACATTTGAATTTTAGAAATTGTTCTTTCTTGTCCTAAATCATAAATAATATATTGTCCTCTTTGTGGAAAATCACCAAATTCTGTTGTTGAATCGATATTACCATCAAAAGCAGCACCATTATTTCTAGTATCTTCACCAACACCCCATGAAGGATTAATATTCATAGTTGCTTTATATAAATATGGTGCTGTAATTTCATTTGAATGTACTTCAAAATGATTAATTGTTAATTTAATAGCTTTGTCTGTTTTATTAATTAATCTTACATATCTTCCATCTGGAAGTTCTTTTTCTTGACCTGTTACAGTTGTCCATTCAACACCATTTTTTGAAACTTGTAAAGTTGCTCCTTGACCATTTTCATAATCAATATTGAATGTACTTAAATCTTTGATTCTTGATAAATCAACACCAACGTATTGACCTTTTTCTAAAGTAATTTCTTGATTATAGATCAATTCTGTAAGTGCTTCTTCACTTTGTGAAGCTAATCTATAATCTGTATTTGTATAAACATTAGCATTATTGAAATCTTCATCTGGATTATAAGCTTTTACAGAGAATTCAGAGAAAATAACCCATACAGCTCTCTCTTCTTCATTCACTAAACGTACATAACGTGCTTTTAAACCATAGAAGTTTTCTTCAACTGTATCTTTACCACTAGCTAAACCTTGATATGTTTTATAAGTAGTCCAGTTTTGGTTGTCATCAGAGTATTGTAAACTATATTTTTTCCACTTATCTCCAGCACTACGATTTCCACCGATGACTGCATAAACTTTACCAATAGCTGTTTCTTTACCTAAATCCCAACCTATATAATCACCTTTTCTTGTTGTATCACCTGAGGTACTAAAATCTAATGCTGTTGAACTATCACCATCTGTTAAATTATCTACTGTTCCTTGATAAATTCCCCATGTATCTGTATACATAAATGTTGCATTCATTTGTCCTGGATCAGCCATTTTAAATGTATTGACTTTCCACCAATATCCTGCTGTATTACTTTTTAAATTTAATTCTAAGTTTCTAATACGAACTGCTTTTGCTTTAATATTTTGACTTGATACATCTAATTCAACAGAAGCATCACCATTATATTCTTTTAATACTTTCCATGTTTGACCATCCGTTGTATATTCGATGACATATTTTTTTGATTTATCTGTTCCTGCATCTTGTCCAAAATAAATTGTACCTAATGTTTTTGCTTTTTTGAAAGTTAATGTAATACTTGCATCAACTGGTAAATAATCTTTAATTTCTCCACCTTTATAAGGACTTTCAGCAAAATGAGCATAAGTAGCATTACTGTCATCTAATAAATTATTTAAAGAACCACCTTTAAGTGTCAATTTATCGACAGATAATGTACCTGGATCTTCTTCAGTTACTACTTCATCTGCATTAACAGCAATATCTCTAATACCTAACCAAGTATTCGCTTTATCTTCAGTAGCAATCATGCGAATACCTTTAACCCCTTTTAAATTTAAGTCAGTTAAAGCTACATCATTTGGTAAAGTATATTCTTGATTATCTAAATCAACCCATTTTTTACCATCTGTTGTATATTGCACTTTAGCTTTAGAAAAAGTATCTTTTGAATTTGAATTTGTTCCTAATCTAAAAGTCACTCTATCAATATCAATTGCTTTTGAATAACTAACGCCTACATAAGTTCCTTTACTAATTGTATTTGGTGTTTTATAAACAATTTCAGTATTGGCTTTATTATCGAATACATTATCAATATTACCTGTTGGACTATCATTACGATTTGTAATAAATTTAGTGACTTGTTTATTTGGATCAACAATAGTTGAAACAATATCTCCTAAATAAGAATCCATTGCTTTAATAAATGGTACGATATGTTGTACTCCTACTTCTGCATATTCTAAATGATCAACATAATTGAATCCATATGTTTTTGATTTTTCAAAAGCAGCTTGTCCAGTAGAATATAGATCCCAAATCTTATCATTAGCTTCTTCATCTTGTACAGCTTTAACAGCTTTAAGATAATTTATTGCTGCATCAGCTGTATCATCCCAACAGTTTAACCAATATACAATTTGATCTTTTATTCTTATATCACCTGCTTGTGCTCTATATGTAGCACTAGCATTTTTTAAGATTGTAAATTCATTGATCAAATCTTCAAATTGCTCATCACTGATTGTTGTTCCATTTGTAAGAGCTTCTTTGAAGCTTGTTAAACGATCTTTTAAATCTACTGATTCTTGTAATGCTGTTACACGACCATCCATATTTTGATTGATCATATGTTTTGAAAGTTCTCTTAAAGCAGCTGATGCTTGAGTTTCAATAGCGCTATTATGATCGACATATTTAAATGAAGCATTCCAGCATTTTTGAGCTTCTTCTTCATTTTGCCAAATATTCCATGAGTAACATGCATTCCCAAAAATTGCAACTTTACTTGGCTCAGATTGTTGCATTGGATTTAAAACGATTCCTTGAATCTTATTTGGATCTACACCAGGGTGTAAAAATGTTGTATATCCACCCATAATTAAGTGTTTTTTAGAGTTATCTGTACATGGCCAGTTGATCCACATATAAGGTCCACGTCCCACATTATTAGTAAATTTCGTTGTGAAATCATTTGTTACTTCTCCCCAAACTCTACCACCTGTCATGACAATTTGAACATTTGCTGGGAAATTTTGATAATAACTTTCACCATTATACATATATTCTTGTGTACAAAATGGTAATGTTAATTTTAAATCTGGATATGTTTTTTGCATTTCTTTTAACCATGCTGTCATATCAGTTAATGTTTTTGTATAGTTAGCACCACCAACATTTCCAGCATCATCTGCTAAAATAGCAATTTGACGTACACCTGCCTTAATAACTTGTTCAAATTTGGCTTGTAATATTTTTAAGTCCGCTTTGTAATTTTCATCACTGCCATATCGTATAGGACTATTCATATACGGATGTAGTGCAAATACAAAACGACATTTTGATTTATTTCCTGCTTCAGCAAGAGGTTTGATTTTTGTTTCAATTTCTTCATCTGTATAAAGTTCACGCCATTTGGAGTTATGTTTAGGATCATCTTTAGGAGCATAGAAATAAGAATTCAACTTGTAGTATCCTCCCCATTCCATTAATTTCATACGATCCGTAGTAGACCATGGATTTCCATAATAACCTTCAATAAATCCACGACTAGCAACATTAGCATAATCTTCCATTGTAAAATTACGGATATTTGTTCCGTCTAATTGTTTAAAGATATGATACAAACTTGTAAGACCATAAAAAGCCGCATCTGTATCTTTACCTAATACTGTAATTGTCCCATTATCAACTTTTAATAAGTATGAATCTAATTGATCAAATAATTGGGTTGTTTTTACTGAATAATGTTCACCAACATATTGATCAACATATTGATTTGAATCTTTAATACCTACTAAAATGTTTGTTTGGTCTTCTTTTACTTCTTCAGAAGTACTTGCTTTTATATTTTTAATAGCTAATACTTCATTCATTCTATCCTTTGTATATTTATCAATACCATCTTCATAGACAACATTGACAGTAGATGTCATATCAAATGAACCATCTTGATAATCCATCATATGAGGATTTGGATAGACTTCATAATCATTTTCCAAAGCACTGACGATTGGATAAGAGTGAATACATCCAATTGACATTAAAAATGCAAGTGCTAGAGAAACAATTCTCTTTACCTTTTCTTTCATATTCTTCTTCCTTTCTTATTTACATTACTGCTCCCTTAAATGAATAATGTAATCTTAATTGGCAAATACAAATCAAAAAATAAAGACCAAATAAGATACACTAAAAAAGTGTAAGTTATTTGGTCTTGCCTACTTAAAGTAACAATCCGTATTTACATCCTGTATTTTAACATACACTCTTTGTCTATGCAAGGGCTTACAATAAATTTGTCTAGACAAAATAAATACCACTACTTAATAATAGTGGCATCTATTTTTATAATTCTTCTTTTTTTACTTTTTTAATACCTAACCATGACATGAAAGCCATTAATACAAATAAAATAATATTTGTTTCATCACCTGTTTTAGCAGTTGAAGATTGTTTTTTATCATTTTTAGTAGTAGAAGTAATTACTTGATTATCTTTAGATGAAGCATTTCCTTTTGAAGTATTATCATCTTTAGTAGATGAATCTACTTTTTTAAGAGCATTCATAGTTTTTTCTAGATTAGAAATAGCTTCGTTGATTTCTTCTTTTGTAGCATCTTCTTTAGCAGATACTTCTTTTGCTTGAGTTAATGCTTCTACCAGTTGTTTCCATGAATCTTTTGTATAATCTTTTTCTTGAAGTTGATCAGCTTTACTAATCAAATCAGTTAATCCAGATTTATCATTAAGTGTAACAAGTCCATTATAAGCATCTAATAATTTTTGATACATATCATTGATTTCATCTTTTGTAGCATCAAGATTACTTAAAACATCCTGTGCTTCTTTAAGAACAGTTTGGAATTGTTTCCATGAATCCTTTGTATAATCTTTTTGTTCAAGATTTGATAAATCATCAACGAATGATTTTAATTTTTCATTATCAACAGATAATACAAGTTTTACCATTGCATCTGTTAATTGACGTTTCATAATTTCAATTTCATTAGCGTTAGGATTTTCTGCATTGACTAAACCTTCAGCAGCTTTAATTGTATCCTGTAAATGATTCCATGAAGTAGATAAATATCCAATATCTTCCATAGCTTTAGCTTTATTGATAACATCTTTTAAACCATCAACATCTGCTGGTACATCTGCACGATGTAATTTAATTTCTGCAGCACTTCCGTTATTATTAACAGCTTCTACGTAGTATAAACGAAGATGTTTTGTTTTTACTGTATCAAATTCAATGACTTTTGTAGATGAATCACTTGATAAATTACCTTCTTTAACTGTTTTCCAATTAACACCATCATCACTTATTTCAATACGATATTTTGTAACATTTCCATTTTTACCAGTTTGACGAGGAACATATGTTAAACCATTGACACTCATTTCTTCTTTATTTTCAAAAGCAATCCAATGAGGTGTTGATAAATTCCAATCTGTATGCCACATTGTTGATGGATTATCATCTAATACATTTTTAGGATCTGATCCATCATGTTGATAAGATGAAGCAGTTGCTGTAAGTTTGCTTTTATCAATGTAATTTACATTAACTTGTGATTTTAATTGTAGTTTAGTAAGTGCTTTTGTAAGTTCTACTTCATATTGATCGACTGTATCTTGCATTGATTTAGGTAATTCTCTTTGAATCATATCAATAACAAATTGCAAGTTTTTAACAGAATCTTCTGTATAAATAGATAAATCTTTTGGAATTGAATTTAAATAGTGATCTACTCTTGTATAATTTGCTTTTTTGTAATCAATTCCATTTACTAATTTTTTAATTTCATCTGTAAGAGTTGAAATTGTTTGTTCATTTGGATCATATTCTTTTAAAGCAACTTTTGCTTCTTTTAGTTTTTCTTGTAATTGTTTATTTTGTGATTCTTCTGCAATATGACTTGCACTTGTCACTAAATAATCTAATTCCATTGTTGAAGCAAATGATTTTTCTGAACCTAAACGAATATCATCTACATATCCTTTAAAGGCATGTTCTTTACTTCCAATTCTTTCCATTGGAATCATCATTGTTGCTTTTAATGGTCTACCATTTACTTGTTCATCATCTCCAAGTGTATCTACAAGTTGACCATTTACATAAAGATCAATAACTTCTTTTCTATTTTTAAATTCTAATTCAACCCATTGATTAACAGGTAATTCATAATTAAATGAATAGTCATGATTTTCTCTACTTAATCCAACTTTACCTGTTCCTTTTTGAACAGCTTTAATTGAACCATAGCTACTTTCAAATAAAATTTGTTCTTCTTCACTTGATGATTCACGTTTTACTTTTACACGTAAATCATTATTTAAACCAACTGTATCTAATGAAGTTGTTGCATAACTTGTATCTCCTAATAAATGCAATGCATCATGACTATCTAATGATGCAAGTTCGATATTTTCATGGCCTTTTAATTGATCAAGATTATCTAAATCATAATGAGCAATCATACCATTTTCATCTTTAGCTGCTTCATAACCAAAATTTGTACCTGGAGCATCCCCTAATGTTGTTCTTAAACTATTAGCTTGATCTAATGTTTTATCTCCTTTACCCCATAATTTAGCACCAAATAATGGAATTGCATTTTGTAAACGATCATAAACATCATATTCACTAATACCATTTTCTAAATAGTCTGTCATATCGTTCCATACAGCAATAGCGCCCCCTAACATTTGTTCATCACCAGCAGGAATTGTGACACCACTAATCGAGTTGATTGCTTGATTATATAAAATGTTGCTATTTAAATAATCATAGTAATATCCAGCATTAGGAACAATATAATATTGTGCATCATTACAGTTAATTAAATCATAACCTTGTTCATACATTTGATCCATATTCGCATAACCAAAGTTCCATAAATTCATTTGAACATCTTTACTTCTAACCGGAGTTTTTCCTGAACATTGAGTTAAACTTCCCCAAATACGTGCTGTTCTTCCTGAATTTTGTACATATTTTAACATATCATCTGAGAATCGACGATAAGCTTCTTTGTCTGCATTATATTCATCTGCACCCACATGAACTGTTGTTTGTTCATCGAAAACAGGATCACTTGTTGTCATATATTCATCAAAAATACTTTGTACAAATTCTAATGATTCATCATATTTATCTCTTAAAGCCAAATGATCGTTTTCACGTCCGTTTGTCCCATGTCTTAAATCAGGTCTTACTTTTGTAAGTGCTAATGAATGGGCTGGTGTATCGATTTCTGGTACAATATCTACCCCATAATCTCTTGAATCCTTAATAAAATCTTTAAATTCTTTTTTTGTATAGAATAAATCTGTACTTGTTAAATCTTGTTGATTTAAACCATTGTTTCCACCTTTTTTAACATCTGATTCTAATCTAAATGCTGAATAACCTGTCATTGGATCAGCTAAACTTTCAATTGGAATTAAGTTATCATTTAAGTGAACTTGGAAATCGTTCATTTTATACCATGACATTTGTTTAACAATTTGTTTTAAATAATCCATTGTAAATGCTTTACGTCCAACATCTAAAATAAAACTTCTTACTTTATAAAGTGGATAATCTCTTGTTGTCCCACAAGGAACATTTCCTGATTGTTTAATACTTTGTAAAATCGTTCTGGTTGCCCAATAAGCCCCTGTTGTTGTTTCAGCTTTAATATTGATTGAATCATCAATATCCATTAAATATCCTTCATCTTGTAACCCTAACGATTTATCTTTTGTAAGAGCTAAAGTAATATCTCCTGTTTTGCTTTCACCTTTTACAACAGCAATACTTTTTCCAGTAATATCTTCATAATCATTAGCAAGTGCTTCTGCAGTTTTTTGAAGTGAACTATCTTTATAAACAATTCTTGCTCCTTTAGAAACTGTATAGTTTCCATGTCCACCATTCCATTCAGCTAATTCTGGTAAAACATTTGGTGCTTTATTCGCTGTTTCATCATTTTTTTGACTACCTGGAACTGTAACAGCAATTTCTTTGAATTTATAATCATTTGTATCATTATCTGTAATCTTGAATGATACTTTAACATCTTTATCACTAATAGGTTGATAAATTGTTAAATCTTCATCAATGATTTGTTCAAAATCAGTACCATTATATTCAACAGTATAACCTTCAACTTCTGGTAAAGTGACTTTTAACTTTTTATCTCCAGTTTTTGGTGTTTCTACTTGAATTTCATTTAAAACATCACTCATTGACATTTTTTCATCAGGATTTCCACCATAAACTTCTAATTCATAAATAGAAATCGTATTCCAAGCAATACCACCATCTGGATCTTTTGAAGTATGTGAATCAACATATAAACGTACATATCTTGCTTTATAGATTTGATCTAAAACAATTTTTTCTGTTAAAGATTTTGGACGGTCTTTAAATTCTTTAACTGTTTGCCAATCACTTTCTTGAGGCGTAGATTCAGTATCAGCAATTTGAATCTTATAAGCTGTTGCTTTACGTGTTTCCCAGAATACCTTAACCGTATTGACATTCATTCTTTCACCTAAATCAACATAGATCCAATCTGGTCCATTTCCAACATCACTTCCCCAACGAGAACTACGTGATGATGTATTACCATCTACTGCATTTGCTGCTTTAACACTCGCTGCTTCTTCAGAACTTGCAACTGCAGTTTTCTTTAAAGCGATATTTTCACTTGGATCTTGTACTTTTTCATCCGTATTAAAGATTTTAAATTCTCGACAAGATACATTTGGATAACCTTTAACTGCTGTTACTTCTAATTTAACATATCTTCCACTGACTTTACTTCCTAATAATTCTTCACTGATAACATTTTTATTATCTGTTCTTGAAAGTACTGGTTCTCCCCAATTATTAGGGTCATTTGAAACATAAATATTATAATCTGAAGCATAATTACCTTCATTTTCCCAAATCATTTGGAATTTATTCATTTCAAATTCTTGACCTAAGTCTACATAGGCCCATTGAGTTGGCGCACTTTCAGTTGACCAGCGTGTATCATCATCACCATCTGTTAGGTTTTTTCTCGGCAATGTTCCATATTCAGCTGAAACATAAGCCGTTTTGTTTAACGCTAAGTTTTGTTGCTCTGACTCTGCAAAAACAGGAACCATCGATAATACTGAACCCATCGACATCGATAATGTTAATACAGCTGCAACACTTTTCTTTTTCAATTTCATATTTTCCTTCCCTTTCTCTTTAAAAAGAAAAGACCAAACATAAAAACAACATTCAAAAATGCCGTTAATATATCTGGTCTTGCCTACTTAAAGTAACAACCCTTGTCTATACAATAACAAAAAAATACCTCTATTGTCAAACGCTTACATTTTAAATATGACAATTCTTTTTAATATGTATACATAGATATGTCTGTTCATCTGGAGTTAATAGATAATGATATTTATTTTCTATTCGTTTTTTTATTCGATTAATGCATAAGGATAAGCGTATATTTTCTTTTAGCATATCTCTAATATTTTCTGTCGTATCAATATTATTTTCAACATCATTACGAAAAACTCTTTCAGCTAAAAATTTAAGATGTGTTGATAATCTTGCATAATTAATTGAATCTAATTCTAATTGAACATTCATTGTCTGTTCAATCACTTCAATGACATCTCTTACAAAGTTAACAATTTTAGAAGTATTTTGTGAACTATTCTTAGTAGAAAAATTCACTAAATGTAAAGCTATATATCCCGCTTCAGCTTCTTCTAACTGTATACCTATTTTTTCTTTAATAAGTTTTATTGTCCATAAACCTAATTGATATTCATTTTTATAAATTGCTTTCGTTTCCGATAAAACAACATTAGGTAAATCAATTTTTTCTTTTTTTCGTTTAATAGCAAAAGCAATATGATCACTAATTGCTAGAAAGATTTCCCCATAAAATTGGGTATTCAATTGTTCTGTTGCTTTGCTTACTAATAAACTAGTAATCTCATAATAAATAGGTTCAATATCATTGATTCCTCTACGTATACGCTTTTCAACTTTTTCTTTAAAGATATACGTTTTTTCAATCCGTGATTCATCAACTAAATCACCTATCTTTTTTTGAAAGCCGATTCCTGATCCTGTTAAAATAATATCCCCTAATTCATCAGATAAAGCAGCAATACTATTATTATTAAATATAGAGATTGTATGATATAGTTTTAAAAACTACATG
>OLPU01002084.1_pt1 | contig 13762 bp, 16 predicted proteins | sample 1673111 | NCBI WGS metagenome assembly OLPU01 (sample SAMEA3136755, study PRJEB25190) | human gut metagenome | reverse complement strand
GGAATTCAATCGTCTGTATGCTGTGACGAACAACCCGATTGGACGATACGGGTGTCACCTTCTGGAGAACGGAATTTATCAGCAGTATATGGATATGCTGTTGGATGCTTTCAACCCGGAGGCCTGCGAAAAGATGATGTGCCGGGATCAGATTAGCGTGGGTTATGACGGAAGAATCTATGACTGCGATTTCAACCAGGTGATGAATATGCCATGCCGGAACGAAGACCGGGATTTGACCGTCTATGATCTGGCTGGGGGAAAAATTAATTCGCTTCAGCGGAAGATTCGGTTCGGGGCGCACTGCTACGGTTGTACCGCCGGTGCCGGTTCCAGCTGCGGCGGTACGCTGGTGCAGGGATAGTTCGTAAATTAGATTTGTCTGCGCATCGTCACCAGAACCACGGTGCCGGCCTCCGAGCTTTCCTCCACCGTCACCGCGCCGCCGTGAAGTGCCGCGATTTCCCAGACCAGAGAAAGCCCCAGTCCGACACCGCCGTGTTCCCGGCTCCGGGACTTGTCCACGCGGAAGAATGGCTGAAAAATGCTCTCCCGGTACTGCTCCGGAATTCCGAAGCCCGTATCTGCCACGCGGAGCTGAATAAGCCTTTCATCCCCAGTGATGGAAATGGTAACGGTGCCATCGGGACGATTGTACCGGATGGCGTTTTCCGTGAGGTTGAAAAGCATCCGGTAGACCAAGGTGTCGCTTCCGATCATCCGGGCATTCCCCTCACATTTCAATGATACTCCTTTTTCCTCGGCCACCGGCGCAAGGTCGGTATAAATCTCTTCAATCATCGGCGCCAGCTCAATCTCATCCTCGCACGGAACAGAACGAAGTTCGCTCATTTCCAGAAGGGTTTTCGTCATCTGGGACATACGTTCCGTCTGCTCCTGCAGCAGCTTCAGGAAAACACGAGTCTCCGGCCTCAGCACCGGGTGTTCTTGGGCAAAAAGTTCCATCTGCGCCTGCATCAATGCAAGAGGCGTTCTAAGTTCATGAGCTGCATTTCCCGTAAACTGCCGCTGGGCCGAGAACCCCTCATCCAATCGACGAATCATGCTGTTGAAGGATTTGCTGAAGGATTGAAACTCCGGAAGTACATCCTCGCTGATTTTCATATCCGACAGATTATTCGGCTGCACCATTTCAATCTGAGAAGTGAAGGTGCGCAGCGGTTTCAGCGCATGGCCGGTGACGAAATATGCCAGCACGCCGCCCAGCAGCGTCATGAAGGCCGTAATGCACCAGCCCGTGAGGCCAAAGGATTCCTGCGCGCTGTCCACGATAATCGTGAGCTCGTGATTCAGGTCGACATTTTCGGGATTAAACGATTCCCCTGAGGAATCCGCACCTGCACTCGGTTCTCCTTTTTTATCCAATTTTCCGGCGCTGGATTCGCGGCTTGCATCGTTACTGCTATAAGCGGAAATCCCGCTTCCAATCACATCCATATAATGTTTTCCGGAATAGATAATCAGGCAATTCATCACCACGCAGGTTACACAAAGAAGAATCGCCGTCATCAGCGTGATGCGCCATTGCAAAGATATTTTCTTCATTTTCGGTCCTCCATTACATACCCTTCCCCAATGCGATTGTGAATCGGATCGTATCCCAGCGCCCGGCGGAGCTTTTTACGCAGCGCGGAAATATGCACCCGAATGGAATTGCTGAAACAATCCACGCTGTTATCCCACACGTGATCCATCAGCTCCTCCTGACTCACCGGCCGCCCCGGGTGGAGCATAAGATATTCCAGGATTCCGGTTTCTTTTCTCGTCAGTGACAGAATCTCCTCCCCCCCCGCCGCCCGTCGCGCCTTCGTATCAAAGGACAGCTCGCCGCAGGTCAGGACCACATCGTTCTTAGTATATCGCCGCAGGGTCAGATTGCGAATTCTTGCCGCAAGTTCTTCAAGATGAAACGGTTTCGTCAGGTAGTCGTCCGCTCCCGCATCCAGGCCGTCTACTTTATCCATAACATCGCACCGCGCGGACAAAATCAACACCTTCGTATGGTCATCGTTTTTCCGAAGGGTCCTCAGCACCGTCATGCCGTCTTCACCCGGAAGGTTCAGGTCCAACACCACCAAATCGTAATTTTCAACGGCCAGAAGCTCCATGGCGCTCTCCCCGTCATAACAGGAATCCACGCTGTACGCCAATCGACTCAAGCTGCGAACAATCGTGTCGCACAAAATCTTCTCATCCTCAACCACCAGAATACGCATAACAAATCTCCCTTTTTTCAAACATTCATCCGATTATCTATATTATACCCTACCCGTATAAAATTTCCGTTAACTTTCCTTTCTTAACGAAGATTTTATATCCGGTTTGCTATAGTGGAGGCGTAAAGAAAAGGAGGAGACATGAGCAGAAGAAGAAAAAACGCCGCTCGCCTGCTGTTGGTTGCCACGGGTATCGGCATGATGTGCTTCGGCGCGATGCGGGGTGAGGCGGAACTGGTGCTGGGCAAAGCCATACGATTATGTCTGGAGTGTGTGGGAATTGGGTAAAAATAAAAACAACCTCTCGAGAATTACCGGCCGCATGCGCGGATGGATTCAGGCGGGTGCTACCCTCCTTTCGAATATCCACCTTTCCAACTTCTTCAAAGGTGGAATTTATCAAGGCGGCGGAAAAGCCGTGTGCGTTCCCGGACTGAACTGCTATTCCTGTCCGGCGGCCTCCGGGGCCTGCCCCATCGGCGCATTCCAAGCCGTGGCGGGATCCTCAAAATTCGGTTTTTCCTATTACATCACCGGATTTCTGATTTTGGTGGGTGTGCTTTTGGGCCGATTCGTCTGCGGATTCCTGTGCCCCTTCGGCTGGCTGCAGGATCTGCTGCACAAGATCCCCGGTCGGAAGATTTCCACCGGGAGACTGAAGCCCCTGACCTATATGAAATATGCGGTGCTGATCGGAACGGTGATTCTGCTTCCGGCGCTGATGATCAACGATGTGGGAATGGGCGATCCCTTTTTTTGCAAGTATATCTGTCCGCAAGGCGTGCTGGAAGGAGCTCTCCCCCTTGCGGCGGCAAATGCCGGAATCCGCAGCGCTTTGGAAACTCTTTTTACCCGAAAGCTAATCATCCTGATGGCGGTAGGAATATTGAGCGTGGTGTTTTACCGGCCATTCTGCAAGTGGGTGTGTCCGCTGGGCGCCTTCTACGGACTGATGAACAAGGTGGCCCTGTTGGGCGTTGAAGTGGACCGGGGAAAATGCGTTTCCTGCGGAAGGTGCGCCGAGGTGTGCAAAATGGACGTGGACATCACCCGGACTCCGAATCACGGGGAGTGCATTCGGTGCGGAAAATGCGTCACCGTATGCCCTGTCGATGCCCTGGCCTATGGGTGCGGCTTCGGAAGTGACGGAAAAGAAATGAAAAAGGAGACAAAAAAATGAAGACGAAAATGAAGAAAATGATGATGCTGGCGGTGGCGGCGGTTCTGATGCTGTCCCTGGCGGCGTGCAGCGGGAAAAGCAGCAACAGCAAGGAACCAAGCAATCTGGACGAGGCGGTTGCCATGTATCAGGAGCTGATGGAACAGGAGAATCAGATTTTTGCAAAGAACAAGAAGTTGTGGGAAAAAGTCTTTATGGAAGCGGACAAGGGAATGACCCTGCAGGAGGACGGAAAGAATTACGGGGAGTTCCTTCTGGACACCATCGAATCCGCGAAGGACAAATTCACGGAGGACGAGCTGAAGACGCTGAAAAGCGGAGCGGAGGAGATTAAGAAAATCGAAGAGAAGTTGACCATGCTGGAAGAAAAATATCCGAAAGTGGCGGAGAAAGCTAAGGAAAACGGCTCGACGTCGTGCAAGGACGGAAGCACCAGCGTGCCGGCGGATTCCGGAAATATGGACGAGTTCCCTGCTTTTGAGGGAAAGGACCTGGACGGAAAAAAAGTTAGCAGCAAGAAGCTGTTCTCCGGCAACAAAGTGACGGTAATCAATTTCTGGTTCACCACCTGCAAACCTTGCGTGGGCGAACTGAAGGACATGGAGGCTCTGAACAAGAAGCTGATGAAAAAAGGCGGCGAGGTTGTAGGAGTGAATGCGTACACCCTGGATGGGGACAAGAAAGCCATTGCCGATGCGAAGAAGCTTCTGGAGAAAAAGGGCGTTTCGTATAAAAACATCTGGTTCAAGTCCGACAGTGCCGCCGGGAAACTGACTTCCGGGATGTACTCCTTCCCTACTACCTATGTAATTGATTCAAAAGGAAAAGTTGTGGGCAAGCCGATTGTGGGCAGCATCACATCCGACGAGCAGAAAAAAGCGCTGAACGACTTAATCGAACAGGCGATGAAATAAAAAAGTGAAGAATCAAAAAGAGGAGCGTTTGCACCGGCAAATGCTCCTCCTTCACTATATCGCAAATTTCTCGTATTCGGGTTGGGCGGCAGACCCCACGTTGTGTCCGGGATGTTTCACAGCCATCCCCATGGAATCTGCCGGTTCGTTTCCGCCGGAAACCGGCAGAACGAGTCGTATTATATCACAGGTATCTTACCGTGCCAACACTTAATTCTCCCTGGCATCATCAATCAGCAGCCGAATGCAGTGGTACAGGTACGGCTTGTACTCTTCGAAGCTGACCGGATCCTCGTTAATCAGGACGCTGTAGCAGGTGGAGTTCACCATTTCAATCAGCGTATAAATCAGAATGTCCGGATTCTTCAGGTGCACGTGGTCCCGCTCAATCATCAGGGAAATGAAATCCTTGAAATTGATGATATCGGAATTCTTCTCCTCAATGCGGCTGTTCAGGAACAGACCCCAGCTGAGATTCTTGGATACGAACCGCAGCAATGTCAGATCTTTCGACAGATAATTCAGAATGAAATCCGCCACGAAGATGAACCGGTCCGCCACCCCCACCTTTCGGTTGGCGCCCAGGCTTTCCTCCATCGCATTAACGGCCTTGGTGAGAATCCGGGAAGCCTTAATCACAATCAGCTCATCCCGCACCGCCTCCTTGCTGTCGAAATAGAGATAGAACGTGCCCTTCCCCACTCCGGCTTTCAGCGCAATGTTCATAATCGTCGTGCTGGAGAAGCCCTTCGTGGTGAAAAGCTCGTAGGCCGCGTCCAGGATGTCCTGGCGTTTTTTATTTTTCTTCATATCCACTTTTGTCATAACTACACCCTTGGTAAAAAAAGATCCGTTCGGCTCAACGTTACCGATTTTTCTATAATATACCATTAAGTGAAGGATTCGTCAAGAATAAAATGACCAATGGTCAAACATATGAAATCCTTATATATAAAGTGTTTCGAAAATTAAACAAGGAATTTTGTAAAAATTTTATCTCAAATATTGACTACTGGTCATTCCTGTGCTAGTATACTGGCAGATGAAATGACCGTCGGTCAATTTAGATATGCGAAACTATTTTTATAGGGGGATGCAAGAGATGAAATTCGGCAAAGCAGTTGTGAAGCTGAGACACGCAATCCTCGTAATAGCATTGATTTTAATCATTCCGTCAGCAATCGGAATGGCGAAGACTCATGTTAATTACGATATGTTGTCCTACCTCCCGAGCGATATGGAAAGTGTAAAGGGTCAAGACCTTTTGATGGACGAGTTCCACAAAGGCGGCTTCTCCATTCTCGTTCTGGAGAATATGAAGACGGATGATGTGACGAAGCTGAAGAAGGACATTGAGAAGGTGGATCATGTGGAATCCATCGTGAATTTGCAGGACGTGGTGAATCCATCCATTCCGATTTCCATGTACCCGAAGGTGGTGCAGGACAATATCGATAATAAGAATGCAACGATGCTGGTAACATTCTACGATACGGGAATTTCGGATGAGCATACGCTGAATGCCGTGGATCAGATTCGAAAGATGAGCAACAAGGATACGTATGTTGCCGGAATGACATCCATGGTTCTGGATCTGAAGAATATTGCGGAGACGGAAGAAATCAAGTACGTAGCGGTGGCAGTAGCATTGTCCCTTCTGGTAATGATGCTGTTGCTGGACTCCTATGTGGCACCGTTCTTGTTCCTGCTGAGTATCGGAATGGCAATTCTGTACAACATGGGATCCAACATCATGTTCGGAGAAATTTCCTACATCACCAAAGCCATCGCGGCGGTGCTGCAGCTGGGCGTGACCATGGACTATTCCATTTTCCTGTGGCACAGCTACATGGAAAAGCTGGATAACGGAATAGAGCCGAAACCGGCCATGGCAGAGGCCATCAACGCAACGTTGATTTCTGTAACTGGAAGTTCCGTTACGACAATTGCCGGTTTCCTGGCACTGTGTTTCATGACCTATAAGATGGGCATGGACCTTGGATTGGTTATGGCGAAGGGCGTTGTCTTTGGCGTAGTGTGCAGCGTTACGGTGCTGCCGGTGATGATTCTGTTCTTTACCAAAACGTTGCAGAAGACTCGTCACAAGACCTTAATCCCAAGTGCCGACAGATTGTCTCGCAAGCTCACATCTCGGTATGGAATTTACATCCTGTGCTTTGGACTCCTGTTAGCTCCGGCACTGTATGGATATGCTCACACGAATACATCTTACGATTTGACGAAGATGGTGGTGGGAGACGGCAAGGATATCGATAAAGAGATGGTTCCGTTCTATACTGCAAATAAGAAGCTATCGAAAGATTTCGGAATCAATACCTCCTATATCATCATCGCAGATGCGAATATGTCGGCGAAAGATGGCCGGGCCATGAGTGAGGAAATCAAAGACGTGAAGGGCGTGAAGAGCGTTCTGGGTGTGGACGGAATGCTGGGTTCTGCGATTCCTCGGAACATGCTTCCGGATGAGTTGAACACTTCCATGCGGTCCGACAAGCACCAGATGATACTGGTGAACTCGAAGTATCGGATTTCGACAGATGCGGTAAATCGCCAAGTGACACAGGTCAACAGTATCGTTCACAAGTACGATAAAAACGGATCGGTTATCGGTGAAGCGCCGTCCACGAAGGATTTGATTCAGCTGACGTCCAAGGACTTCCAAGTCGTTAACTGGATTTCCATCGGACTGGTATTCCTGATTATTTTCTTCGTATTGCGCTCGATATCACTACCGTTTATACTGATACTTGTAATCGAGTTAGCCATATACATCAACATGGGAATATGTGGATTTACCGGAGTGGAGCTTCCGTTCCTGGTTCCGGTATGCGTCACCACCATTCAGCTGGGTTCTACGGTGGACTATGCGATATTGATGTCCACTCGGTACAAGACCGAGCGAATGGGTGGACTGAGCAAGCGTGAGTCCATTGATATCGCCGTAAGAACATCGCTGCCGTCGATTATGACCAGTGCGCTGGGCTTCTTCGCCTCTACATTCGGCGTATCGAAGTATTCCAATGTATACCTGATCAGCACCATGTGTTCACTGATGGCCAGAGGTGCGATTATCAGTATGATTACGGTAATCTTCCTGCTGCCATCCATGCTTATGGCATTCGATCGTATCATTTGTAAAACTACAAGGGGCATGAAAGGATTGAACAATGAGAAAGCTTAACAACAAAATCAAGAAAATCGGCGCCCCGATTCTTGCGGGCGTTCTGGCATGCAGCACAGCGTTGTTTTATGTGCCGCAGATGAATGCAGTCCATGCAGATACGGAGAAGTCCATCAATGAGAACTTCCCGGAGATGCTGAAGACCGCACAGACCGGCGACAAATCCGAGACCGTGTACGCGGTAATGGATGCCGATGGCAATACAACTGATGTTTCGGTAAGCGAGTGGCTGAAGAATGAGGGCAAGTCCAACAACCTCAGCGATTACTCCAATCTGAAGAACATCAAGAACACCTCCGGCGACGAGAAGATGAGCCGGGACGGCAACAAGCTGGTGTGGGCCGCAAAGGGCAAGGACATCCACTACACCGGAGACTACGACGGGGAGCTTCCGGTAAAAGTAAAGGTCAGCTACTATCTGAACGGCACGAAGGTTTCCGCCGATGAAATCGCCGGCAAGAAGGGCAATGTAAAAATCCGTTTCGATTACGACATCAACGACAGCGTAAAAGAAAACGGCTACAGCCTGACTCGTCCGTACGCAATTGTCAGTGCGGTCGTACTGAGCAACGACAACTTCACCAACGTCACCGTAAACAACGGTAAGGCGGTAAACGACGGAAACAGCACCGCCGTTGTGGGAATCGCTCTTCCGGGAATGAGCGACAATGGGATTTTCCATATCCGACCACATGCGCAAAAGGCGTACTACGAATTTCCGGATGGAAGGACAATCGGAAGTGGTTCAATTGCCGATTCTGATTTGCTGCCGGATGGAACCAGAATGACAAAGCAGGCATATTGGCTAAACCGTTCTTATATCGACAGCCAACTCGTGAGCGATTTGAGAATGGATTATAAATAAGTTCATAAGGCCACTGATCCGACATTCGTCGGTGCTAACATTATCGGCCTTAAAAATATAAGTGAGCTGACTGCATAGACAGTCAAAGGAGGACTTAATGGAAAAAACAATGGTAGAACTGTTCGCCGGAGTGGGCGGATTCCGCGTTGGAATGGAACGCCTTAACAGCGGATGGACGACAAGCTGGTTTTCCCAATGGGAACCCGGAAAGAAGAAGCAATGGGCACACGATTGCTATGTGTATCACTTTGGGGATGCGAAAGACCTTTCAGGAGAATCCACCACCGGAATTGATGTATCTGAGGTGGATAAAAGAAATATCCCGGACCACACATTGCTTACGGGAGGATTTCCGTGTCAGGACTACAGCGTTGCACATTCGCTATCTTCTTCAAAAGGAATTGAAGGGAAAAAAGGTGTATTGTGGTGGCAGATTAGAGATATTCTGATTGCAAAAAGACCACCGTTTGTATTGCTGGAAAATGTGGACAGACTTTTGAAGTCTCCGGCATCCCAGAGAGGCAGAGATTTTGGAATCATTTTAGCTTCCTTTGCACAATTGGGTTATCGGGTGGAATGGAGAGTTATAAACGCTGCGGAATATGGAGCAGCTCAGCGGAGAAGAAGAACATTCATCTTTGCTTACAACGAAAAAACGGAGTATGCAAAGCGAATGGATGGAATAGAACCCAATGATATTATTACTGAAAAGGGGCTGATGGCAGAGGCGTTCCCAATCAGTGGGTATAAAGATATCAATACCGGAAGTTTTGAATTTACCGACGTAGCGGATGCAGATGTGGATACCATGCTTACCGTTGGAACGGTGGACAGCGATAACGACCTTTTGGAGATGACTCAGAATTTCAAATTCGGGTTTTTGGATGCCGGTTACATGATGGACGGGCAGATTACCACGATGAAGATGATTCCGGTAGAAATGAAACCGATTCTATTGAATGAAGTTGTCGAGAGTGGTGTTGACGAAAGCTACTATATCAGTCAGAAGGATATGGAAGCATGGACTTACATGAAAGGTGCCAAGAAAATTCCGAGAACTTCTAAAGACGGACATAGTTATGTCTTCTCGGAGGGACCGATTGCTTTTCCCGATCCGCTTGACAGACCAGGCAGAACGATGCTCACCAGTGAAAGCACTAAGAATCGAAGCACACATGTGGTAGCGGATCCGGCAACCGGAAGATTGCGGCTGCTCACCGAAATTGAAGCAGAAAGACTTCAAGGCTTTGACGATGACTGGACGAAGAACTGCCTTGTAGAAGGTGAAGTTGTCGAAATGCCAAAGAGAATGAGATACTTCTGTATGGGTAATGCACTGGTAGTACCGATGATTACGCGCATGGGTAAGCTGCTGGATGCGATAATTGAAAATGAATAGACAAGACAGAAATGGCAAAAAGTGGTCCCGCGAGGAAACGATACTTGCGTTTGAACTGTATTGCCGGACGCCTTTTGCGAAAATAGCAAAAACAAATAAGGACATCATAAATCTTGCTAATCTTCTTGGTCGAACTCCAAGTTCGGTTGGATTGAAGATGGCAAATTTAGCGCATTACGATCCGGAAATCCAGAAGCAAAATCTTTCCGGCATGGCGCATGGCAGTAAATTGGATGCTGTGGTTTTTGCAGAGTTCGCAGGAAACTGGGAGGCGTTGTCTCTGGAAGCGGAGAGAATCTTAGCGGAAAAGAATGGAATGACTGTAGAGAAAATGCTGGGAATAGAATCCGAATTCGCAGACATGCCGGCCGGAAAATACAGAGAAGCACGGATGAAACAAAGAGTGGGGCAGTATTTCTTTAGGATGGCAATACTGAATTCTTACGAGAACAAGTGCTGCATAACGGGACTAAAAGAACCCTCGTTGCTGATTGCCAGTCACATTAAACCATGGAGTGTTAGTGACGAGAAGACCGAACGAACAAATCCGCAAAATGGCTTGTGCTTAAATCCGCTTCACGATAAAGCCTTTGATAAAGGGTTGATAACCATAAATAAAAAGTACGAGGTTATTCTTTCAACAAAATTGGAAAACACTGAAATGGATTCGGACACTAAAGATTGGTTGATGAAGTACAATCATATGCAAATAAGAAAACCGGATAAGTTCCTTCCGAATTTAGAATTTATTGAGTATCACAATGATGTGATTTTTCAGAGGTAAGGAGCGGAATATCATTGGCTAATTTAACGCCGGAACAACGAATATGGAGTAGGAATTGATATGGATAAGAAAAAGTTGGATTTTAAAGGGATACATGCAGGAGCTGAAAAAGCGACCGGATTTTTGGGGGAAACGAAAGCGAAGGTTGTAAATTCAATAGATCAGAATGACGACGGGGAACTTAATGTAAAGGATGTTGCCATTGTTGCTGATGCTATAGGAGATGTTGCCAAAAAGACGGCATCTGCATTAAAGGATAATATCGAAGAAAGAAATCGAGAGATGGAGAGAAAGCTTTTGCAACCAATTTTTGTAGAAGACTTGGACGGAGCCGATTTCTTTATATCTAAGTTGATTAGAATTACCGATATAGATAAAAAGAGAGCTGAAAGTGAAGTGTGTCAGGGATCTATAGGATTTATTTCACCACAGAAAGAATTAAGAGTAGTGAATCTGTTTTCTGATAAAGTAGATGCATTTGGATTATCTTTCTACCCAGATAAAAACAGCGAAATCTATTATGTTGATCCAAGTGATAGCAATCGATATATTGCATTAGATGATTATTTCAGTTTTTTAAAGGTAGCTCGAGTAAGCGAGCTTCAGAAAATAGCGCAGGATTTAGGTGCCAAACACTTTAAGGTTACATATAAAGAATGCAGGACGTCTTTTTCGAAAAAAAACGTGAAAGCTAAGGCAAACGTAAAAGCGCTTAAAGATGGTGGAAGTGCTAATGCGGAGCATGATATGGCAGCGAATGATGTTTCTACAGTTGAAATCGCTGCAGAAGCTACATTCCCGGGACATGAGCCGGTTGAACCAGCACTTAAATATCTTCAAAGAGATCCAAGTATTCAGGCATTGGTTGCTATGCGAATGGACGAGAAGGCACCGCTATCTCATCAGAAATACACATTAAATCTGAGTAATTCATCTGGTATCAAAGAAAAGGATGCCATTAAGATAGATGCTGCACTTAAGGCTATGAAGATTTCTGGTGATGCCACTGTGACAAGTGAAGCCAAAAAAGAGGCGAGAAGATTCTTCGAATATGAGATTGATTTTTAGGATTGACGAATGAACCTTTTCAAAGAATGGAGAATGATACATGAAATACATTATTCAAAATTGGGACAAACAATATGATGGCATATTGTATTTTGTTCAGCGCTTATCTATCTGCTTGAGAACGGAGAAGAATTTATAAAACGTAACTGTAGAAAGATGTGGAGAAAGACTCCAAACTCCAGAGAAGAAATCCTCTGCTTGCGGACATATTCGAAAGGCTTGGATACATGGAACGAAAAGGTAGCGGATTTGGGAAGATTATTGATGCGTATGAGTTTCAGGTGAATTATACAGAGGATAAAAAGCCATATTTCCGCTCTGACAGAGCAGGCTTTGTCGCTATTATGCCGAACCTGAATTATAATGTCCCTCAAGGTGTCCCCCAAGGTGCCCCTCAAGATGTCCCTCAAGATGGTACAATCGATGAGAGGATAATAGCACTTATAATTAAAGATTCGTCAATTTCAACGGAACAAATGGCAGCGTTTATAGGGGTTAGTGCCAAAACTATAAAAAGACATATAAAGAAAATGAACAACATAAAATATGTCGGTAGCGGCTACAGCGGTCACTGGGAGATAGAAGAATAACTGAATAAAAACCACTGTCAATGGCTTGACATCTTGCGAAACAGGCGCTGAAGAGTTATCAGCGAGTATTGGGAAAATACAAGCCGGACGGAAGTCCAATTCGATATGGCTTATTGTCCGGAAATGAAAAGGATTACGATGCGGACTATCTCTTTTCTACCATGCAGATGATGTCCAAAGAGGACGTGATAGAGAACATCGTAAAAAATGAGGGCTATGATTATCAGAAGTATTCCAAGGAGTCGCAAGGGATTATTTCATCTTGCGTGAGCATTGCGGTGTCTGTGAAGTCCGTGTTGGATACTCCTCTTTTGACGGACGATGGTCTGCTGACTGATGAGTCGGAAGAAACCGTTGTCAATATTGAAACGTTTTTGAAAAATATGGAAATTAATTACTAAGTAGAAGTGCAGGAATTTGTTGAAATGAAGATGCCTGCACTTTGGTATTTACAAAAAGCTGAGGGTATGATATATTACACAAGAGTGACGCAATGCGTCTATAATGTTCGCAAGATAATTAAGCAAGTACTTGATATCAGATTATGAATAATACTGTTATGGGGGGATAGTGAATAGAAAGGTAGATGTGATTGAAGATCCGGATGGAAAGAAGACGGTTTTTATACACGACATTAAATTTAAAGGTAAAAGGACTGTTAATTGGGATGATGTTGAAGCATATCTAAGAAACTATGTTGGAACATTTTTCAGAATAGAAGATTACAATGAAGTGGTTTATATAGGTCCAGATTTACCAGATGAATATGCTCATTCGGAATATACAAAGATTTTAAAAGGGGCAAATGCTAAGGCTAAAGCAAATGCTGCGCAAGGGTTACCGGAAATGCTTGAAATCGCATCAAATGAGAGATACGAAGAAAACCGAAAGGAAAAGCATAACAAAGATGCAAAGTTTGGCTGGTATTCCTATGATTCCAGATTTGCCTTACCGGTATTTAAGGATAGCGGAGAAATTGAAAGGTACAATGTGTTTCATGCTGCATTATTAGTAAGGCATGACCAGGATGGTAATAAATATCTTTACGATGTTATGAAAATAAAAAAAGAAACGAGCATCCCTTTCCAGTCCGTAGACTTTACTCAGTAACAAAACCCATTTCTTAGTTATTATTCTAATATATTATTTCAATTTGTCAATGGTTTCTTTGAGGTGAATAAAATGAGTCGAGGCAGACAAGTAAAAAAACTTCGGAAGAGTATGGATATGAATCGTGTTGAATTCTGTGAATATTTTGGGATACCATATCGAACAGTACAGGATTGGGAGTCAGAGAAGCGAGAACTGCCGGATTACGTGTTAAGACTAATGAAATACAAGGCAGAGATTGAGAATTTAGTAAAAAGATAATTTAATGAACTCACATACCGACATTCAGGATAGCCATTGAGACGCCGGCCGGAATCCTGTATAATGAAACGAGTACGGAAACGGTACGAAAGCGGATGATATGATGAATTGTATTTTTAGGAAAAGGAAGGTAATGGTACATGAAAATTGCA
>OLPU01002081.1_pt1 | contig 13772 bp, 9 predicted proteins | sample 1673111 | NCBI WGS metagenome assembly OLPU01 (sample SAMEA3136755, study PRJEB25190) | human gut metagenome | reverse complement strand
GTTCCTCCAAAGTCGAAACTTTAGATTTTAAGCCATTTCTGCCGCACAGGTCGCCAGAAATGATTTTCAATGAGGTTAGCACCTCAAACACCCTAAAATAAAGTAGACAAAACCATTATGGTTTTGTCTGCAATTTGAGATGGCTACATATTCGTAGCCATTTTTTTTATTAACAAAATATTCATAAATAAAATTCTTCCTTTAAGGTTTATTTAAGAAACTAAATGTATAATGAAATCAACATAAAGGAAAGGGGTAATAAAAATGAATATCGGATTAAAGAAAAAGATAATAAGTATAGCAGCAGTAGTTGCAATTACCGCAACAATCGGCAGCGGATTTGTTTTGGCAAAGAGCAATGATATTACGGTTACATATGACGGTGAAAATATCAGCTTTGACGTTCAGCCTGAAATCGTAGATGACAGAGTAATGGTTCCTATGCGTACCATATTTGAAACATTCGGTGCAAAGGTTAAATGGGACAGCGACACACAGACGATAACCGCAAAGAAAAAGTCAAAGACTATACAAATGACTATCGGCAGCAGTGATATGACTAAGAATGACGAAACATATTCATTTGATGTTTCACCTATAATCGAGGACGGAAGAACACTTGTTCCGATTCGTGCAATAAGTGATATGCTCGGACTTGATGTTGAGTGGAACGAAAAGAACAACACAGTTACAATAACCACTCCGCAAGATGATGAGGACGAGTCTTGGAAAAACAACACAGGAACGGTTGATCTTGACAATGTTGAAGTTACAGGTGACGGTATAAGCGTATCGGATAACATTATAACAATTTCAAAGGGCGGTGACTTTGAAGTCACAGGCACACTTGATGACGGTCAAATTGTTATTGACACCGAAGAAAAAGTTAAACTTCGTTTGTCGGGTATGAGTCTTACAAATAAAAACGGTTCGGCTGTATATGTAAAGAATGCCGACAAGGCTTATATCACTTTGACGGACAACACCGAAAATACTTTGACGGACGGGGAAAATTACACAAGTGGTGATGAAAATGAAAAAGGCTGTATAACATCAAGAGATAATCTTGAAATTAAGGGCAGTGGCTCACTTACCCTAAACGGAAATTATAATCACGGTATTTTCAGCAGTAACAGCATTGAAATCGGTAACGGAAATATTACCGTAAAAGCAAAAAATGACGGTATTCATGCAAATGACACGCTTGCGATAAGCGGAGGTACTGTAAATGTTACTGCAGAGGGTGACGGACTTCAAGCGGAAGAAATACTTGATATATCGGACGGTGAAGTGAATGTTACGACAACAGGCGAGGTTAAGGCAAGTACATCTAATGACTTCGGCGGTCGAGGTGAAATGAAAGATTTGTCACAAATGACAGATGATGAAATTCAATCAATGCGTGAACAAATGAATAATAATCAATTTACGCAAACAGAAGAAAGTGACGACAGTGACGATACTTCAAGCAAAGGTATAAAAGCGGATTGGATGCTTGATATATCGGGCGGTGAAGTTACAGTTAATTCAACAGACCATGCTATTCATTGTACGTCTGATATAAATATTACGGGCGGTACACTTAATTTATCGTCGGAGAGTAAAAAAGGTATATCATGTCATGGTGATGTAACGATTGATGACGGTGATATAACGATAACAAAATCAACCGAGGGTATTGAAAGTAAGAAAATTTTGACGATAAACGGCGGTAATATTGACATAACTGCAAGTGATGACGGATTTAATTCAGGCGGTACAGGTGCAAATCAAAACGGCGGTTTCGGCGGCGGTACTAATATGCAAGGCGGTCAGCAGGGCGGCAGAGGTCAAATTGGCAGACGAAACAGTAACGGACAGGGCGGTAATCAAATGACACCGCCTGAAATGCCAAGCGACCAAAACGGCGGACAAATGATACCTCCGGAAATGTCAAACGGACAGGACGGTAATCAAATGACACCGCCGGATATGTCAAGCGACCAAAACGGCGGACAAATGACACCTCCGAATATGCAACAGGCCGAGGGTAATGAACAGGACAGTGAACATCATATCCAAATCAACGACGGTAATATTAAAATAGTTGCCGATGCAGACGGTATTGATTCAAACGGTTCATTGTTCATCAATGGCGGTACTGTTACGGTTGACGCACAGGCAATGGGTGCAGAAAGTGCTTTTGATACAGACGGTGCGTTTATAGTAAACGGCGGTACAATTATAGGTGTAAGCGGCAGCGGTATGGACGAAAGTCCGAACAGCTACTCTGCTCAAAACGTAATTTTGGCATACACAACTTCACAGATTTCCGCGGGTGATGAAGTTAAGATAACTGATTCAAACGGTAAGACAATCGCTGAGTATACAGCAGTTAAAGGAGGAAGTAAGATTGTGTACTCATCGGATAAACTTAAAACAGGTGAAACGTATACGGTTTACGCAAGCGGTGAAGAAGTCGGAAGTGCCGAAATTGAAAGCAGTATAACGAAGATAGGAACAAAGTCAAATTCTGGTTTCGGCGGCGGTCACAGACAAAAAACAGCGGATAACACAACTGACACAAGTGCAACAAATTAATAAATAAGGCAAGCCATATCGGCTTGCCTTAACGTGTTGGAATGTGGGAAAGGGAAAGATGGCAATAAAAGGGACGTCGAGGGCGCCGTCCCGTACGAAGTTTTGGAAACTAAAAAAGGGCGGCCAATGACCGCCCCTACGAAAAATGAATGTAGCGGCGACCATTGGTCGCCAGCAGGAAAAAAAGGGACGTCGAGGGCGCTGTCTCGTACGAAATTTGGGGAACAGAAAAAGGGCGACCAATGATCGCCCCTCCGCAAAATAAAACATCATTCCACAAATTTAAAATTAATAACATCGAAAAGTCCCGAATCGGTAATACGAACTTCGGGGATTACAGGTAGCGGCAAAAATGCAAGTGACAAAAACGGATCGATTTTATCTGTTATATTAAGCACTTTTGCGGCACTGTAAAGGTTATCGTGTTCTCTTGTAACTTCATCGGCTGATTTTACGGACATAAGTCCCGCAATATCAAGAGTCATTGACGCGATAACTTTACCCTCTGAACAAACTGCAATACCGCCGCTTGTACCGAGAGTATTTACGGCAAGTGCCATATCGCTGTCGTTATCGCCGATAACGATTACATTATGGCTGTCGTGACCGATAGAAGTGGCGATAGCACCGTTTGTAATTCCGTAATTGGTTACAAATCCGATACCCTTTGTACCTAAATTATGATGACGTTCGATAACGCATACTTTAGAAAGGCTGTCGGAATACGATACAGTAACCTTTTTTGTGATAATACTTTCGGGTATAAGTTCGATAGCGTCAAATTTGTCTTTAACATCAGTCTTGAAGAAGTCGGCTGATATTTTCGGCAGATGAACGGTATTTGTAACTTTTGAATTGTCAACCGTTTCGCATTCAAACAATGCTGTACCGTTTTCACATACAAGTTTGCCGTTTTTGTAGACTTGTGATATTGAACTTAAATTCAAATCGTCGGCAACGACAATATCGGCAACATATGACGGAGCTATTGCTCCTTTATTCTTCATACCGTACATTTCACAAGCGTTAAGCGTTGCCATAATGATTGCGTCAATATTGTTAAGACCGAGTGAAACGGCTTTTCTGATACAGTGGTCAATACTGCCGTCACGAATAATTTCGCCGACAAATCTGTCATCGGTACAAAACGCACAACGTCTTAACGTATAAGGGGTTACACCCTTGATAAGTTTTGCAACGTCAAGCGAAAGCGTACCCTCACGAAGAAGAATATACATACCTTTGCTTATTTTTTCGGTCATTTCTTCAACGACACTGCATTCATGGTCGGTTTTTATACCGGCACTTGTATATGCGTCAAGCTCATGACCCGAAAGCAAAGGTGCATGACCGTCGATAATGTCAAGACACAACTTACCGAGTGTTTCATCATCACCTGAAACAATACCGGGATAATTCATCATTTCACCGATACCGAAGAATTTAGGTGCAAGTTTTTGAGTTGTTTTTGCGTCAAGATTAGCACCTGTATGTTCAAAAGGCGTTGCAGGTACACATGACGGCAACATAAGATTTACGTCAAGCGGAATATTTTTCGCAGACTTTAACATAAATTCAAGACCGTCCTCACCGCATACGTTTGTTATTTCGTGAGGATCGGCAATAACGGTTGTAATACCGTGAGGCATAACTGCCTTTGCATATTCGGACGGCTGCGTCATAGATGATTCAATATGAACGTGCGAATCAATAAAACCCGGCATAACATATTTGCCGGAAACGTCTTGTTCGTTTTCACCGCTGTATGAACCGACACCGCAGATAATACCGTCTTTTATAATAACATCGGCTTTAATAACTCTGCCCGAAAAAACATCGACAACGTTTCCGCCTTTAAGTATTAAATCAGGTGCGATACGTTCCATAGCCGTATCAATATATGTTTTTTTCACTTAATATCACCTCGTACAATTATGATATAGTTATTATATACTAAAAGTTAATAATATTCAAATGAAATGTGAATAAAGTGTAAATTCATATTGTATCAAAAGTGTAAATATTGACTTAGAATAATTGTGGTGGTAAAATGGTTAAGTAAATTAACAAAATTTAATATTACGGTGTGTGGGGGGATACACGGTGAAAGAAGAAATGTTTCTTCAATGTTGGGAAATCGTAAGCAGGATGGAGCTGTGGTTTCTTTCAAAGTGTCCTTTTGAGGAAATGTCAAGGGGCGATTATATGATGTTGAATTTACTTACTCAGTCCGCAAATGACGGAAAAATGATGACGGTCACTATGATGAGTGACATTTTAAAAGTCAGTAAGGCGGCTATTTCTCAAAGCATAAAGGCTTTGAAGAAAAAAAACTGGGTTAAAAGTATATCGGATACAACCGATAAGCGTAAGAGTTATATAGTTCTTACTGACGAGGGCAGAAAAGCATATGATAATCAAAGGAAAGTTATAATCAGAAACTTACAGGAATGTTTCAGAGATGTAGATGAAGCAGACCTTAAAATGTTTTGCGATAAATTAACTAAAGTCGCAGAGCAGATAAGTTAAAAATATAAAGGTGCAGGAGGCAAGAAATATGGGAGATTTTACTTCTGAAAAGGAGCAAAAGCTTTTGGAAAGTGAAGCAGAAGTATCTAACACAGAAGATACAAATGCAGACGAACTCACTTTTGAAGAAATATCTGGATTTTCAGATGATGATGACAACAGTGATGAAGAAAAGAAACCGAAAAAGAAATTCATTGGATATGACAAGCAAAACAAGAAGTTCTTTATCGGTAAGTTTAAGATAGGCAAGAAATTACTTATAATTATTCTTGTAATAGCAATACTTGCAGGTATATGTTCGGGACTTATTATAAAGTCTAAAAACAACAGTGCCGTAAAAGTTATGTATACCGATTCGCCGGTTGAACGTCGTACTATCACAAATACAATCACAGGTTCATCATCTATCGAGCCGAATGATTCGTATAAAGTAACAACTATCAAGTCGGGCGATATAACAAGTGATTATTTCAAAGAGGGCGATATTGTAAAGAAAGGCGATAAGCTTTATCAATTTGAAGATAATGACGCTCAAAATTCTTTGAGTACGGCAAAAAATGCACTTGCAAAAGCACAACAGGCATATGTTGACGCGGTAAAGCAAAAGGCACAGACTGTTTCTTCAAACAATATCGGTACAAAGTCTGCACAAAATGCAGTGACAAAGGCATTAAATTCTCTTAACGATACTAAAAACAATCAATACATACAGTCAAATTCGGCGGGTAAAGTTAAAGAATTATCCGTAAAAGAAGGTGACCATATCAATGCCGGTGCAGCGGTTGCAACATTGTATGACGATTCTTATATGAAACTGAGAATACCGTTTAATGAAGTTGATGCCGAAAGTATTCAGACAGGCGCAGCCGCAACAGTATCTGTTATAGGTTCGGGCGATACGATTTACGGAAATGTTAAAGAAAAATCATCGTCAGCCGTATCAACAGACGCACACGCAAAAGTTGTGTATGTAACGGTTGAAGTCACAAATCCGGGTGCACTTACAACAAATGATTACGGCAGTGCGGAAATAAACGGAGTTGCTTGTGCAAATACGGCACAGTTTGAATATGTAAGCGAGGGAACAATCACATCAACAGCATCAGGCACACTTGAAAATCTTAATATTGCGGTAGGAGATTCTGTTTACAGCGGTCAAAAAGTCGGATATGTTAAGTATGATAATCAAAACTCGACAATGAGCAATGCACAGCTTTCATATAATGATGCGGTTTTGGCACTTGAAAAGCAAGTATTGCAAAACGATACTTTCTCACAGGATTCAAGCATAAAGAACGCACAGCTTGCACTTGACGATGCCGAACTTGGTATAGAAAAAGCACAGGACGCAGTTGACGATTATGTTGTAGAAGCTCCGATTGAGGGTACAGTCGTTAAGAAAAACTCAAAAGCAGGCGATACGATAGATTCTTCAAATGCAACAGATCCGCTTTGTGTAATTTATGATTTGTCAAGCGTTAAATTCTCTATTGACGTTGACGAAACGGAAATAGCGCTTGTTAAGACAGGTCAAAAAGCTACTGTTACGGCAGACGCGGTAGAGGGTGAATTTGAAGGTGTGGTTACAAAAGTTCCTGTAGACGGTGTAAACGAAAACGGTGTAACAACATACACTATCGAAATTCAAATAGAAAATTACGGCGATTTGTTGCCGGGTATGAATGTAAACGCTGAAATCGTTGTCGAGGAGGCTGATGATGTAATTGCTGTACCTGTAAACAGTGTAAACAGAGGCAATATTGTATTTGTAAAGGACGACGGAACAACTCACGAAAATGATGTTACGGATATTATAAAGGGTAATAAAGATAAATCGGGTAAAACGGACGATAAGAAAGCTGATGACGGAAAACAAGCCGAAAATAAAGACAGTAAGCCACAGTCAAGCGGTATGCCTGTTGTAAGCGGCGATACACCGAACGGTGATAAATCGGATGAAAATTCGGCAGCTAAAGAAAGTGTACCTACTAATATAGATGTACCTGACGGTTACCGTGCAATTCAGGTTGAAACAGGAATTAACGATACAGACTATATCGAAATCAAGTCGGGTTTAACAGAAAAAGACCGGGTAAGAACGCTTGACACAGAATCGTCAAGTGCGAATGCGTCATTCGGTGTTCAAAATGCTCAAGAAATGTATGTAGTTCCTAATGGCAATATGGGCGGAATGCCCGGCGGAGGAATGTCAGGCGGAGGAATGTCAGGCGGCGGAATGTCAGGCGGCGGCGGAATGCCAGGCGGCGGAGGTATGTCCGGCGGCGGTGGCGGAATGCCGGGCGGAAGATAAAGCGGAGGTGAAGTAAAATGCCTCCATTGGTAGAAATGAAAGATGTTTATAAGATTTATCATATGGGTGATACGGAAGTTCACGCACTTGACGGAATATCTCTTACCATAAACAAAGGCGAATTTGTTGCGATAGTAGGTCAGTCGGGTAGTGGTAAATCTACTTGTATGAATATTATAGGTTGCCTTGACGTGGCAACAAAGGGTGTTTACAGATTAAACGGACGAGAAATTAATAATTACAGTCAAGATGAATTGGCTGATGTAAGAAATAAAATGCTTGGATTTATATTTCAGCAATATAACTTACTGCCGAAATTAACAGTATTGGAAAACGTTGAACTGCCGCTTTTGTATGCGGGACTTAGCGACGCGGAACAAGAGAAAAGAGCACTTGCTTCACTTGACAGAGTAGGACTTAAATCAAAAGCGAAAAACCACCCGACACAGCTTTCGGGCGGTCAGCAACAGAGAGTGTCAATAGCAAGAGCTTTGGCGGGTGATCCGTCGGTAATCCTTGCCGATGAGCCTACTGGTGCGCTTGACTCGCGTACAGGTCGTGAAGTAATGCTGTTTTTGCAGAAACTTAATGCGGAGGGTAATACGATTATTCTTATCACTCACGATAACTCGATAGCGGCGAAAGCAAAACGTATCATTCGTATAACAGACGGACGTATCGTTTATGACGGTCCGGCAGAGGGTGACATAACAGTAATGAATCAGCACGGTGCGGGCGAAGATGCTCCCGAAGATGAAAGAGCAAAGGGGGCGACTTGATTATGAGTATTTGGAAATGTTTTCAGATGGCAATGTCAAGTATTGTCGGCAACAAAATGCGTTCAATACTTACAATGCTCGGTATTATAATCGGTATTACGGCGGTTATTGCGCTTGTAAGTCTTATGTCGGGAATGACATCGGAAATAACGGACGCATTTGAAGAAATGGGTATTGAATCAATCAATGTTTCAATTCAAGACCGTTCCGCGACAAAGGAAGTAAAGCCTGAAGAAATGGAACAGCTTGCGGAAGAACATTCCGACATTATTGCAGGTCAGTCACCGACAGTTTCAATGCCTGCATTTATAAAAAACGGCAGTGATACAATTTCAACACAGGCGACAGGTGTAAACGAATACTATCTCGGAATGAAGAAGTATAACATTACATACGGACGTGAGCTTACATATGTTGACGTTGAGAGAAAGCAGAAAGTCTGCGTTATCGGTACTTATATAGCAAAAGAAGTTTTCGGCGGTGACGCACTCGGTAAGTCTATTCAAATAACGGGTACGCCGTATGAAGTTGTCGGAATACTTGAAGAACAGGACGACTCGACAGAAAATTCTTCGGATAACTGTGTGTATATACCATACACTTTGGCGTCATACACAAACCGTACATCAACCGTAAGCAGCTATGTTGTCTATGCGGTTGACCAGGAAAAGGTAGAAGAGGCGGTTTTGCTTTTAGAAGCACTTTGCGATAAAGATATAGGCGACAGTGATTACTATACTGTAACGTCAATGAAGTCTATGGCAGACAGTGTAACCGATATTCTTGATAAAATGGAACTTATGCTTATCGCAATCGCGGCTATATCGCTTGTTGTTGCCGGTATCGGTATTATGAATATTATGCTTGTGTCGGTTACGGAACGTACAAGGGAAATAGGTATCAGAAAATCACTTGGTGCAAAGCAGAAAGATATACTTTCTCAATTCGTTATTGAGGCGGGTATGCTTAGTTGTTTGGGCGGTATAATCGGTATTATTGTAGGCTCACTTTTGGCAATACTGGCAGGTAAACTTTTGGGGATGGATATATTACCGACCTCGACATCTATTGTAGTATCGTTTACGGTTTCAGCGATGATAGGTGTGTTCTTCGGCTATATGCCTGCTAAAAAAGCTGCCAAATTAAATCCGATAGATGCGTTACGTTATGATTAATCGTCCGGATTAAATTGCCCACAGCACATTTTTTTGCTCGGGCTGGTCACAGACCAAAGGTCTGTTGCTCTCCTATGCAACCGAGGGCAGTATAAACGTACGGCACCGCTCGCTGCAAAAACGCACTGTGAACAATTTTCTCTCGGACTGAGATTTTCTTGATTTTATAGTATGTACGATAATATTGCACGGAAAGGAAGTAAGTTATGAAGAAAATAATTTCTTTTGTTTTGGCGGCGGCTATGTCATTATCGACTTTGCCTGTATTGGCAGACTGGAACAATGACGAAGATATTATGTCGCTTTTGTCGGAACTTAATATAATGGTCGGCGATGATGACGGCAATTTAAGACTTGATGACAATGTATCAAGAGCGGAATTTGCGAAAATTGCAGTAGCGTCATCAAGCTACAAAGATACAGTAGCAACAGGTTTAAAAGTATCACCTTTTAAAGATGTTACATATACTCACTGGTCAGCACCTTACATAAAGGCCGCTGTATCAGCCGGAATTGCGGAGGGATATGTTGATTCAACATTCAGACCTGACAATACGGTATCATATGAAGAGGCACTTACAATGGTATTAAAGGTGCTTGGATACACAACACAGGATTTCGGCGATTCATGGCCTTACGGTCAAATGGGGCTTGCAAACAGTCTTGAAATTACAAAGAACGTAAATGCCGAGCAAGGTGAGGCACTTACAAGACGTCAGGTTGCAAGACTTATTTACAATACACTTGACACAAAAATAAAAGATAATCAAAGCAAACTTATAACTTCAGTGTTTGACAGTAAAGTTATTGAGGGTGTTACGATTATTGCGTCACACAATGAGGACAGCTCACTTGGTACTGACAAAATCTATACAACAGCCGGAACATTTGAATTTGACGGTAATTTCAACAGTGATTATGTCGGCAGAAAAGGCGATATTGTCGTAAAGAACGATGAAGATTTTGTGTCATTTACACCGCGTGACCAGCGAGTTGAAGAATACACTGTTTCAAACGTAATCGGTTCCGATATAATTCTTGACGGCGATATGTATAACATCAATTCAAACACAACTACATATTACAAGTCACAGGCACTTACATACGAAAATGCCGCAATGCAAGCCGAAAAAGGCGATACATTCAAGCTGTTTAAAAATTCAAACGGTTCTGTTGACTATGCAATGCTTGTTGCAAAAGACAGCGAAACAGGTACGGACAGCTTTGATAAATATGTAATCTATTCACTTCTTTCAGACGCTGTTATATGTTATAAAAACGGCAGTTTTGAACAGATTGATATAACAGACGGCACAACTTGTTACAAGGATAAGAATAAGAGTACATACGGTGCTGTAAAGAATGAAATGGCAATGGGCGACATTCTTTATGTAAAGATGGACGGAAGTAATGTTGATTATGTAAGCTATGAAAAGGGTAATATGGAAGGACCGGTCAAGGTTACAAATTCAAATTGGATCGCGAACTTCGATACAAACGGTTCGACAACAGTAATGAGAAGCGGTAATAAGGTTGACGCGTCGGAAATTCAGCTTAACGATATTATTTACTATTGTAAAGATTTGAATATGGTGCTTGCTTACACGGATAAAGTTACAGGCGTGTACGAAAAAGCGTCACCGACAAAGGATTCGCCGACAAGCGTTACAATTTCGGGTAAAGAGTATTCTGTTGAAAGCGTAGACGCATTTAATGCACTTTCATCAAGCGGAACATTTAAGTACGGTGATACCGTAACACTTCTTCTTGGCAGAAACGGCGAAGCAGCCGGAGTTGTCGGAGGAAGTGAAAGCACATCTTCACACACAACAGTAGGATTTGTTACGGAAACAGGCAAAAAAGATTTCACAAACCCTGATAATACGGTATATTCAAGTTACTATGCAAAGGTTGTTACACCTGACGGAACAGAAAATGAATATGCGACTTCATCAGATTGCAGTTCGCTTAAATGTGCTGTAGTAAATGTATCATTTACAAACGGTAAAGCAAGTCTTTCAAGAGCAAAGGGTTATGACAGCGTAAGCGGTAAGTTTAATTCCGAAAAGAATAAATTTGGCGATTATACCCTTGCAGACGATGTGAAGATTCTTGACACTGCCGGAACTGCAAGCGACGACTTAGCAATGTACACAAGAATTTATCCGCAGCGTCTTGACGGTGTTACGATAAACCCGTCAAGCATAGCATATTATTCGAAGAACAAAGCGGGCGAAATCGACAGACTTATCTTAAAGGACGTAACAGGTGACGCCTACAAGTACGGTATAATCACAAAAATCGATTCAACAACACATTCGTATACTGTAGATATTGACGGTACACAGAATACATATATGACGTCATTTTCGACGAATATAAAAGGACCGCACAGATTCAGTATGGACCAAACAGGTATTGAAAGTATGCGTCAGCTTACTGCATATTCGTCAAGAATAGATACACTCACACGCACGGAAGCAAAGATTAATAATCAGACATATTTGCTCAGTGATAAGGTAATTGTGTATCATAAGACGGATATTAATACATATATGAAGATAACACTTGATGATGCTATAAACGGAAATTATAAGCTTACTGCTTATTACGATAAGGCACAGACATTGGGTGGCAGAATTCGTATAATAATAGCTCAATAAGATGAAAAACAAGCGATGAAAATCGCTTGTTTTTTGCGTAATATTAAAATTTTATAAATTTGACGGCAGATATATTGACATATTAAATGTCAGTGATTATAATAATAGGTAAAGAAGGCTATGTGTAAATTAAAAAAGGCGGTAGAATAAATGAATTCAGTTTTGTATTGTTTGCATAATTTGTCACAAAAATCGCATTTAAGACGTATGGAAAAGTTTACTCAGCACGGTGACACTTCGTGCCTTTTGCATACGATTGCGGTTGCGTATTACAGTATTAAAATTGCCGAGTTTTTCGGTATAAAGTACAAAAAGCGTGACCTTATAAGAGGAGCATTGCTGCACGATTATTTCTTATATGATTGGCATGACGGCGAAAAGGAGAGAAGAATACACGGTTTTACTCATCCTATGACGGCTCTTAGAAATGCTGACAGAGATTTTGATTTGACAGATACAGAACGCGATATTATAAAAAAGCATATGTTCCCGCTTACTGTAATTCCGCCGACTTGCCGAGAAGGTTGGATAGTATGTTTGGCGGATAAATATTGTTCTCTTTATGAAACATTTAAAAAAGAAGCGTACAGAAAGATAAATACAAAGATTACGGGGGACTATGCTGAATTGTACAAGGAGATACAAATGATTTAAACAAGGGGGGTAAATGATGAGTTTTTGCCGATATTTCTTGTGCTTTGCGGTATTTAGCTTTATTGGCTGGGCTTATGAAACGGTATATTACAGCATACAACAAAGAAAATTTGTAAACAGCGGCTTTTTAAGCACTTGTTTTTGCCCTATATACGGCATGGGAGCAATGCTTGATTTGATATTGCTTGGATGGATTGAAAATCCTTTGATACTGTTTTTTGCGGGAATGGTGGTTACCTGCTCGCTTGAATATTTTGTATCGTGGCTTTTGGAAACGCTGTTTCATAAAAGATGGTGGGATTATACAGGTTGGCCCGGTAATATAAACGGACGTGTTTGCCTTATAGGTGGAATTGCGTTTGGTACATTTACCGTTGCACTTATTAAGCTTATTGCACCGGTGACGATTGATATGATTGACAGCGTGAGTTTGCCGGCGTTACATATTATGACGTGCGTAATTGCATTTGTGATGATTGCGGATACGGTTAAGACGGTTAAGTGTATGGATTCGTCAAAACTTTGGTATGTGGAAAAACAAGCCGAATTTATGAACGAACTGCGTAACGGCAGATGTGTGGGATTGGTAAAGAAAATAAAAGATACATTTAGAAGATAAACGGAGCATTTTTGCTCCGTTTTTTGTGTGCAAAAAATCAGCAGTTGAATAATAGAATTCAGCTGCTGATTATATTTTTGAAAAATCAGATTATCGTGTTACCGTTTTTGAGTCGGTGATTGGAACAAGATTGTTTAGAGAATTCCACCACATAACTTTTACGGTATGAGTTTCAGAAAGTAAGGAAACACTTATATTTTCTTGTGGTGAATGGGTAGTACAACGTAATAATCTGCCGTCCGAATTAAATTCAGAAATTAAGATAATTCCGACTGAAGTGCTGTTTGTGAGTTTAACAGATATATTGTTGCCTTCAATGTTGCAGTTAATATCATGTGTAGGACTTGCTGTAGGACACATTGTAGCAGTTGGGCTTGTTGCAGGAGTTATTGTCGGATTTGTAGTCGCGGTCGGACTTGAAATTGGTTGTGCAGTCGGACGTGGTGTAGGTTTTGGGGTAGA
>OLPU01002072.1_pt1 | contig 13823 bp, 14 predicted proteins | sample 1673111 | NCBI WGS metagenome assembly OLPU01 (sample SAMEA3136755, study PRJEB25190) | human gut metagenome | reverse complement strand
TCCAAAACTTTTGATGGGAGTTCGATTCTCTCCGCCCCTGCCATAAAAAAATTGTCGATTTAATTTTTAAGGTTAAATCGTTTTTTTATATTTGAAATATTATTTTTTATTATTTAACATTCATAAAGTGGTAAAAGATGAAAAATTACATAGATTATGAATTAAATGATGGATGGGTGCACTTCTCTTAATGGTAAAAAAATCTGGAAATTGAAAAACATTATGATATGCTTCGCTAATTATATTAAAATGGATTTATAGTCAAAAATACTATATTTATGAGAAAGTTTTTTTTGATTAAAATAAGTGTATTATTTATATTTTTAGAAATTTGAAATCCAAACTTTGATGCTGTCAAGTATCCTTTCATTTGTGTCACTTTTTGTAGAAATGTGGTTATTTTTGACTACATCTATGTTATAATTAATATAATAGGAGGTGCAAATATGAAGAGAGTTAAACAACTTTTAATGGGTTTGATGTGCTTTGTTGTTTTATTTACATTGACAGGTTGTGGTAACAAAACTGCAATAACCTCAGATGATTTTAAAAGTAAAATGGAATCTAGTGGCTATACAGTTCAAGAAGCTACAAATCAAATGTCAGATTACGATTATATTAAACAAGTATATATTGCAAAAAGTAGCGATTCTACTTATCAAATAGAATTTTATGAATTGTCGGATAATGATTATGCATCTAGTTTCTTTAACAACAATAAAAAAACTTTTGAAGATTCAAAATCATCAGGTTCTACAGAAACATCAGTTAGTGTTGGTAATAATGAAAAATATACACTAACTACCAATGGTAAATTTAAAGTTGTTTCAAGAATTGATAATACAGTTATTTATTTAAATGTAGATGACAACTATAAATCATCAGTAAAAGATGTATTAAAAAACTTAGGTTATTAAGAGGAGGAAAAAATGATTTATTTAATTATAGGAGTAATTGCTCTATTAGTTATATATGTTCTAGTAACATATAATGTGTTTGTAAAAATGAAAAATCGTGTTGATGAATCATTCTCAACAATGGATGTTTATTTAAAGAAAAGATGGGATTTAATTCCAAATATAGTAGAAACAGTTAAAGGTTATGCAAAACATGAAAAATCAACATTATCAGACGTTATCAAATTAAGAAATGGTGCTTATGATAATATGTCTAGTGATGAAAAAATCAAAGCAAATCAACAATTATCAAAAGGTATTACAAAAATAATGGCATTAGCAGAACAGTATCCTGATTTAAAAGCAAATGAAAATTTTAAAGATTTAAGTACACAACTTACTAAAATTGAAGATGAAATTGCTAATTCAAGAAAATATTATAATGGTACGGTAAGAGAATTTAATGACAAAGTTCAAATGTTCCCAAGCAATATTGTAGCAAAAATTTTTGGTTATAAAGCTAAAATAATGTTTGAGGCAACCGAAGAAGAAAGAAAGAATGTAAAAGTTAGTTTCTAATTATGAAAAATAAAAATAAGAAAAAAACAATTACTTTATTAATAGTATGGATTTTGCTACTTATCTTTATTCCTTTTATAACTTTAAAAATGCAGAATATTTTAAGTAGTAATAATCGTTCTTACATTTCTTCAAAATTTGATATAGAAGAATACAATGTTGTTTTAGATGTAGATGATGACAACAAAGTTGATGTTACTGAAACAGTTACTATTAATATTCCATCAGATGAATTTAATGGTATTTATAAATCAATTCCAACTTGGGAGAAATATTATAATAAAGATTTAAAAGAATCAAAGAAAAAAATAATTATTTCTAACTTAAGAGTAATTGGTGAAAAATATGTTTTAGACAAATTTAATGATAGAATCGGAATTAGAATTGGTAGTGCCAAAACGAATGTAAAAAAAGGATTACATACATATACTATTAAATATAGATATAATATGGGAAAAGATTCTAATGTTAATTTTGATGAATTTGTATTTAATTTATTTGATAATTATGACAATACAAAAATTAACAATATGACAGTAACTGTTAATATGCCTAAAGCCTTTGATAATAATGTTATGTTTCTTGATGGCTCAAAAAATGTAACTGATAAAGTTAATTATCAAATTAATGGAAATTCAATGTACATTAATATTGATGATTATACAATGGATAATTCGTTAACTTTGAATATTACTTTACCAAATAATTATTTTGTTGCTGGGTCATATAACTATGGAATTGTGTGCTTATTAATTTGTATAGCAATTATTATTATTTCAATTGGTAGTTATCTCGCTTGGAAAAAATACAGTACAAAAACGGCTAGAAGATCACAAACTGTTGAGTTTTATGCTCCTGATGATTTGGATTCAGCGCAAATTGGATATATTTATGGTGAAACAGACATAAAAAAATTAACTGTATCCTTAATTATTCAACTAGCTAGTAAAGGATACATTTCTATTAAAGAAGTAGAAAAGAAAAAATATAATATTATAAATATCGGAAAAGACAAAAATAACTTAAAACCATTATCTATTACCGAACAACTAGTTTATCAAGAATTATTTAAAAATGGCGACTCTAATCTCTTGTCAGAAGATTATAGTTTCTCCAATGTTTTTGGAAAGATTTCAACTTGTCTAGAGAGTGTTATTGATAAAAAAATCCATGATAGCAATAGTAAAAAAATAATGAATACTATATCAACATTACTAGTAGTATCCATATTAGCATGGATGATAGCATATTTATTCATTAGAGATTTAGATCCTAAATTTGAAATTTTGTATTTAATTTCATTTATATCAATATTTATAACAGGATTTTTCTCTATATTTATGAATCAAAAAAATGATTATGGACAAATAATTAGTGCAAAAGTATTAGGATTTAGAAATTATTTAATAACTGCCGAAAAAAATGAATTAGAAGCTTTGGTGTTAGATGATCCAGACTATTTCTATAATATTTTACCTTATACATATGCATTGGGTATTTCAGAAAAATGGATAAACAATTTTGAAAAGAATAATGTTTCAAATATAGATATAAATGCTTTGGATTACTATGAAAGTAATTTGTTTATGGTTATGTCAGAATAAGCGAGGTGAAAAAATGAAAAGAAAAAATATATTTTTAATGTTAACACTTTTATTACTTCCAACAATGGTTTTAGCATCTGATGGAAGTGCTTCAAATTTCCACATTGGTGTAGCTATTGGTACGGAAGCATTTATGAGTATCCATATGTCAGCATTTGTATTATTGCCAATTGCTAACATTTTTGATCCTGATAAAAGTAAAAAACTGTTTATGAAATTATTTGTTAGTAGAATTATTATTCTTCTAATATTTGATTTATTTATAACACCAGATATTGCAATGTTAGATTTCATAGCAGTATTTGTTGGTGCATTCTTAATTGTTCCAATTTTAGCTTCTGTCAAAAAAGTTCCTATAAATGCATTATATAGTTTTAAACAAATGGCTAGTAATCCTAATACAACGAATGGAAATGTAATTTCAACAACTGCAGTAAAAGAAAATGTAATTTTAAAATGTACTAAATGTGGAAATATATTAAATGCAACTGATAAATTTTGTCAAAATTGTGGAGCAGCTTTTAATAGTAATAACGCTCAAGTCGTACAAGATATTAGTCCAATAGTTCGGTTCGATCAAAATTATGCGCAAAGTGAAAAAGTTATATTAAAAAATTTGTTAATTCAAGAATTAAATACACAAGGTGAAAATGAAAAAATATTCATAACTCCAGCGTTAAATATTTTGTTAACATTTTTTGGAGTTGCAACCTTTATATTTACTTTAATGTATTTTTTTAATTATTCATTATTCTATTGCTTGTTATTGGAACTAATCGTATTTTTAATATATTATTTAATCGGAAAAAGATTTAATGTGTTAAATGTTTTAACTAAACAAGCTATCAAAAGTCCAAATGAAGATATTTCTAATATAGTCAAAACAATGAGGGAACAAAAGTGTAATTCTAGTATTAATAGCAATCTTAAACTTGTAATGGTCATTGTAGCAGTAATTGTTCTTCCTACGATTTATTTCTTTAATCCAAGAGTTCTTTATATAAGGTATTCTAGTGGATATTCAGTTTTACGCTATACAAGGGGAATTATTAATAATGATAGTAATAATACTGTTACTATTCCTGAAACATATAAAGGTAAACAAGTTTTAAGTATTAATGAAAATGCATTTAAAAATTCTAATATTGAAGTTATAAATTTACCAAATGGTTTAGAGTCAATTAAAACAAAAGCATTCTTAAATGCTAAAAATCTTAAAAAAATAGATATTCCATCTACTGTTCGTGAAATTAGAGGAAATGCTTTTGAAAATTGTACGAATTTAAAGACAGTTAATCTTCATGAGGGATTAAAAGATATTAGAGGCTCAGCTTTTAAAAACAATGTTAATTTAGTTAATATTAAATTGCCAAATTCATTAGAATATTTGGGAGCTAGTGCTTTCTCAAATTGTAGTTCGTTGGTTGAAATAACAATTCCAAAAAGTGTAACAGAAATTAATGGACAAACTTTTGAATATTGCACATCATTAAAAACAGTTAATTTACATGATAATATTATATCTATTCATGGTGAAGTATTTATTGGGGACTCTAGTCTTGTTAATATCACTTTGCCATCAAAAATTACTGAAGTTAGAGGAAGCACTTTTGAGGGTTGTAGTTCTTTAAAATCTATTGTTATTCCAGAGGGAGTAACTAGAATTGGTGGTCATGCATTTTATGGCTGTACTAGTTTAAGCTATGTATCAATTCCATCAACAGTTAATGAAATAGGTAGTTCGGCATTTAGACAATGTTATTCATTATATAATGTTAGAGTTCCATATGGAGCAGTTATAAATGAAAGAGCATTTAAAGAAAGTCCTACTTCAATTCAAAGGTATTAAATATGAATAATAATTATAAGTTTATACATTTATTATATGTTCCAACAATGAATTGTAATATGCAATGTAAATATTGTTACTTAAAAGAAAATACTGTTGATTTGAAACAAGATGATAAATACTTAAAGACTTTAAAATATGCAGTTGATAAATTTAAAAAAGCAAATGTAGTGCCTTTCAATATTTCATTACATGGAGGAGAAGTAACCACTCTTTCTCAAAAAGATTTTAGAGACATTATAAAATTTATAAGTGATTATTACCATGATAATAAAAAATTAATTGAAGAAAATGGGTTTAGAATTGGTGAGCCACATATTAAAACAAATTTATTGAATATCGAAAAACATATAGATACTATAAAAGAGTTCAATGTTTCAATTAGTGGTAGTCTAGATCTCCCATTTTCTTTACATGATGAATACAGAATTACTAAAGGTAATCAAAAAACTTTAAAAAGAATTTTAAAAAATATAGAATTACTAAAAGATATACCTAATAAGAAAAAAGTATCTGCGACAATTTTTAAAGAGCATTTTAATAGGATTGATGAAATTGTTGAAGATATTAAATATCTAGAAAAAAATACTTGTCTAGATATGAACGATTTTAACTTTATGATAGGATTTACTTCAAGTGATGAAGATATACTTACAGGATTAAGTGAAGAAGAACAAGTAAAGTTATATAATCGAATGAAAGAAGAGTTTATTGGAACTTCATTAGATTATGGTGTTAAAAATACTTGGTTTGCTGAATTTAATCCTACATATTGTACTAATTGTGATAATTGTGGTGAAAAATTTTTCTTGCTTGAAAGAAATGGCGATATTTATTCCTGCGTTAGAGGCCAAAAAAATAAGGATTTCTTTTATGGAAATATTTATAATGATTCTGTCGAGAATATAATGAATAATGCTATGAGAAAAATATTTGAAAATCATAATATGCTAGGATTTAACAAAGAGTGTTATGATTGTAAATATTTATATTTATGCAAGACAGGATGCCCTTTTGTAAAAAAAATATATAACTCAAATAAATCATACACTTGTATATTACAACAAGAAATATATAAAGACAATCAAGAGTTATATCCAATTGATGAAAATAATGGTGAGTCAGTATATTTATATTTAAATAAAATGCATCCTGATATTGCCTCTGAATACTATCCAAAAGAAAAAAAGAAACTTGATAGTGATATGCCTTTACTAGAACAAATCATTAATGATGATATTAAATTAAAAAATATTTATAGTTCAGATGTATTTATATTAAAGGTTGATGATATAGAATACAAATTAGAGTCACAAATAACAAAATCAACAAGAGATATTATTTATCTTACTGATGAAAGTAAAATTAGACTTTATATAAGAAAAGGTATATTAGAGGATTGTGATTATCCTGCAAATAATTCATTGTATATGATGTTATTAAGTGGTAACACAGTTATGTATGGTGATGAGAAAAGAATAAAGCAAGAACACATAATGACTCATCAAATTTATACCAATACTATTACAAAAAATATTTCAGATAAACCTGACTATTATTGTGTTGATATAACAAAACTCTTATCTCTATATTCGCATGATCTATCAAAAGAACATCCAAATAATTTGTTCTTTACTACTTCTGAATTAAGAGATTATCACTATACAAAACAAAAAAACAATGCATATTATCATATTCAAGCAATTAATTTGCCATTTCAAAACATAGAATTTTTCTATATAAATTGTGAGGAGGAAATAAAATGATAGATAAAAAGCCCAAAAATTATAATGAAATAATAAGACTTAAAAAATGCTATACTCTTACTAAGTATTTTTCAAATATAACTGAAAATGTTTTTAATGAAATTTATGATTTTTTAGGACAGTCACCTGACAATACTATTGTAGCAAATCAAAAAATATTATCATTTGTTGATTCTACTACTAAAGTTGTTAAGACTATTCCTTTAATACCAATAAATAACACATTTGATAGTATTAAAATAAATAATTCAGGAGTTTCAATAGTTCCACATTATGAGGTAAGTTCATATAGATCATCAGGAGGCTCATCTAGTAATAACAATAATAACAACAATAATAATAACAATAACAACAATAATAGATAAAAATAGAAAAAAGATGTTACATTAGTTGAAAAAGCTATTATTAGTAGTTATAATTGCTCTGACTCACAATGCATTATTACTATTGTAAAATCAGATACTGATGTTGGTTTAATGCCAACAATGTAGATTTATTTAAAATACTAGGTCATTAAATTATTTATGTTATTCATAAAGGTAATTACAAAACTGCTTTGTTAATTATAAAATAGTTTTATTTCAAATAATGAAGATGGATTAAGAAAGGAAATAGTAAAAAATTTATACTGAATCATTTACTTTAAAAGAAGCCGGTATGATAGGTTTTGGATGTGAAAATGATAAATCTTATACTTACGCTAACTGCACATTAATATTAAAAACAATGAGTATGAAATGAAATACGTTATTCCTGATGGTTCAAATGGATTGGATTTAGTTGAAAGAGATAAATATACTGTTACTTTCGAAGTAGATGAAGGTGCATTTGAATATGACTTTTATATTAAAAGTGTTAACTAGTATTAAAAATAAAAAGATAAAATTTAGAATCTAAAATTTTATCTTTTTTTTAAAGTTTTGAGTTCAAATAAAACTTAAAGAAATACTAGCCAAAAACATAAGAAAATATAGACTTAAAAAATTATTTTCAAGTTTGAGAGTTTATTTAGTTAAATTTTCTATATATAAATCTATAAATGGTTTTAATTTAGGTATTGATTTAGAATCTATTAAAAACCCAGCAGATAATTTATGACCTCCACCATCTGGATGAAATGTTTTACCAATTTCATTTAAATCAATACTTTCTTTAACAACAGCTTTGACATCTAATTCTTTAAAATCCAATTTAACTCTTGTTTGATCTAATCGTGATAATTCTAAAATATCATTAATGATATTTTGCATACGATAACTTTCTTTCAACAAGATATCCATAAACTCTTGAAATATTTCTGGTGAATCTAAACCATCCCTTTTTAATATTTCTACACTTCCAATAATAGCTGACATCGGTGTTTTAAGTTCATGAGAAACATCTGACAAAAATTGTTTTTGCATATCTTCAATTTCTTTCATTTTAGAAACGTCTGTAAATAAAACAATCGTTCCATCAAAAATAAGATGTTCTTTATCAGAAAAAACAGGTGAAGATTCTACTTGATAATATCTCGACTGTATTTTTACAACCGACGATAATGGTCTTTCAAAAACATAGCATTGATCTACTAAATCAAGCATCTCACCTACAAATATATCTTTATAATATCTTCCTTTTAAATGTGGTATTTCAAAGCCTTTTCTAAAACTTTGATTGGTAAAAGCTATTTTCCCTTCTTTATCAATAAATAACATCGGTAAATTCATTGATCGAATCAATTGACTTAATATCTTTTCATGATATTTATTTTCAATTTCTACTTCCTTTATTTCATTATCCTTTTCTCTTTGAAAAAAACGTCCCATTCGTTGATAATGACTTTCTAATTGATAAGCATTGATTGCACATACAAAGATAAAAAGAAGCATGATATAAAGACTGTAAGCCTTATTAAAATAACAAAGTAATAAAGCAACAACTCCCATCAATACAACTTTCAAATAACTTTTAGTCATCTTTTTTCACCAACTTATATCCAACTCCCCTTACAGATTTAAAAGAAACTCGACTTTCTTTTAACTTTCCTTTTAATTTAAAAACATGAACATCAACAATACGTGTATCTCCATCATATTGAAATCCCCATATAGACTGTAATAAAGTTTCTCGGGAAACAGCTTCTTTAGGATGTTCCATAAACATTTTTAATAAATCATATTCTACTTTTGTTAGAACAATAACATGATCATCAATTGTCACTTCTCGATTTTTAGTATTCATCATAACATCTTCAAATTTAATTTCATCTAAAAAATGTTTATGATGTCTTCTTAAATGAGCTTCAATTCGCGCTATTAAAACTGTTGATTGAAATGGTTTTGTTAAATAATCATCTGCCCCTGCTTCTAATCCTTTAATAATATCTTCTTGTTCACTGCGTGCCGTTAATAAAATAAGTGGTTTAACATAATCATTTTGTCTTACTTCCTTAATAATAGAGACACCATCTTTATATGGAAGCATCCAATCAATCAAAACAAGATCATAATCATTTTCTAAAATCTTCGAAACAGCCTCTTTTCCATCATATAAACTATCTACTAAATAACCTTTTTTTCTAAGTTCATAGGCAAGTATCTTATTGATGGACATATCATCTTCAATTAATAATATATTATTCATTATTCCCATCGTATCTTTCTATTATTCTTTGAACAACAGGGTGTCTTACGACATCCATCGCTGATAAATGAATAAATGAAATCCCTTTGACCCCTTCTAAAATATCTAATGCACGAATAAGTCCAGAAGTTGTATTTCTTGGTAAATCGATTTGTGAAATATCTCCTGTTACAATCATTTTTGATCTGAATCCTAAACGTGTTAAAAACATTTTCATTTGATTATCTGTTGTATTTTGCGCTTCATCTAAAATAACATAAGCATCTTCTAAAGTACGACCTCTCATATAAGCAAGAGGTGCAATTTCAATAACACCTTTTTCCATAAGCTTTTCAGTTTGTTCAACACCTAACATATCGTATAAAGCATCATATAAAGGGCGTAAATAAGGATCTACTTTTTCTTTTAAATCTCCTGGTAAAAATCCCAAATTTTCTCCTGCCTCAACAGCTGGTCTTGTTAAAATTATTTTTTTAACTTCATTATTTTTTAAAGCTGCTACTGCAAAAACAACAGCTAAATAAGTTTTTCCTGTTCCCGCAGGTCCTATTCCAAAAACCACATCATTATTTTTTAAAGCATAATAATAACTCTTTTGTCCTAATGTTTTAGGATAAATAAGTTTTCCATTATATGTTCTAGCTATTTTTATATGATAAAGTTCAGATAATTGATCCAACTTATCTTTTTCTACAAGTTTTTGAGCATAAATAACATCTCTTCTTGAAATAGAAACCCCTGAAACAATCAGTTTTAACAAAGAATAAATGACTTTTTTAGTTTTTTCAATTTGTTGTTGACTTCCAACAATTGACATTTCATCTCCTCTTAAAGAAATTTCAACTTGAAAATGATCTTCTAAAACTTCTAAATTTTCATCTTTTACTCCAGATAAATTAACAAGTTGTTCAATGTTATAAGCTTCTAACTTAACAATTTCTTTCATGAATCCTCCCTAATTGCAATATCCTCTATAAAAACATATTGCATCTTTAATACATATTTCTTCTCTATTATATCATATGATAGTACTTTTTCCCTGTCAATTTTTACATCCTTTGGTAATTGACTTCTTATTTTAAAAAGCAAATACGCAAATATATCTTTATCTTTAACATTTGATGACGAAGCCTCTATATATTGATAAGTATAAGCTTCTACACGTCCTAAAGTGGGAATCATTTTTATTTGTTGTTTCGTATCTTCAATTTGATGTGAAATCAAAACATCTCCTTTTTTTACATACTGATTCACTTTAACTAAAACATTTCCTTGTTTGACATCCAATTGACGAATAACCCCATCTTTTTTAGCGATATAATCTTGATATTTTAAGACCGTCTTTTGATTATGACTAGCGGGTGTATATTCAACATGTAAAACACTTCCCTTTTGATAAACATTTAAATAATCAATTTTGCTTTGATATTTTCTTTTTAAATGATCATAAAGTTTATTGATTTGAGGATAAGTCAATTTAGGATGCATCATTTGTATTTGTTTATTGAGGTCTTTTTGAAGTTGATTGTTCACGATAGAAAGAGAGCCTGTTATTTTATAGTCATAAATATAATGTGGTAAAATAAAAAGTGTGCTTATAAAAGCAAGTGTAAAAATGATTTGTGGAAATTTAAAGATAAGAAATAAATAATGAAGTAGGCCTATACTTTTTTGAATAGGTAAATGCATAGAAGATGTGATATATCTTTGATAAATAGGAACGTAAAATGAATAACGTAATGCATCAAGTTGATGTAAATGAAAAAGTGTGAGCTGATGTTTTTTGGTTTCTTTTAAAAATGAAACAATATCATTTGTTTCAATAACAATATAATCATAGCCTAAATTCATGAAAACATAATTGATGTAAACTCACCCATTAACATAATTTCATCTTGACTATAGTAACGTATTTCAATATTTTTTCCTTTTATTGAAATAATTTGTTGATTCATTTTACATTCAAAAATCGTTGATTCTAATGTAATAATCAACTGATAATGTTTAATTAAAATTCTATTTTTTTGTATACAAAGCATTCTATCACCTATTATAAGCTATGATATTTCCTTTTCATTATGTATAGAATTTTATGATTCGATCTTTTTATAACATCAAAAAAGTCAACTTGTAATGTTGACTTTACTTATTTTGATCTTTTCTTCTTAATAATTCATTTCGATAAACAATGAGATCTTTATAAATATCACTTAATGTTGAAAAAACCCATTCTACTCTTTCATCAGGAATACGATTTCTATAAATAGAGTCTAATTCGTGATGAAATTGTTCATGAACTTTCAAAGCTTCTTTTCCTTGATCTGTTAATCTTAAGTAATAAATACGTTGATCTTGAGTAGATTTTTCTTTAATAAGAAAACCTTTTTCTACAATTTTTTTAACAGCTGTCGTAAGAGTTCCAAGTGTTACATTCAAATGATTCGCAACAGCTGACATTGAGGGACTTGATTCTTTATCAACAGCTTCTAAAACATGCATTTCAGACATCGAAAGTTGTTTAAAAGGTCCTTGTTTTAAATATAATTCCTGTATATCCATCGCAATATTAAAAACATCAACAACTGTTTCTATCGTATCTACTCTTTGTGTCATCTTTTTCTCCTTATTACTCTTCGTATTTTCTAATATATTGATAACCAATACCACCAATACCCATATGAGCTCCAACTACAGCTGGTAATTCTCTTACAAGTATTTCACATTCTCCAATTTGTTCAATCAATTTTTGTTTCATTTCTAATGCTAGTTCTTCATTTAAAACATGTTCGATTGCAAAAACATAATCCTTATTGTTAACCTTACATTCATTGACCATGTGATCAATAATTTTTAAATTTGCTTTTTTAGTCGTTCTTACTTTACCAAAACTATCAATTTTACCACCTAAACTATAGTTTAATTTCATAATTGGTACAATTTTTAAAAGTCCAGCTAACGCTGCAACAGCAGGAGTAATACGTCCTCCCTTTTTTAAATGCTCTAAATTAGGAACCATAATAATCGTTGCTGAATCTTCTACAAGTTTTTCTAGAATATCTTTTATTTCTTCTGGTGATTTTCCCTCACGAGCAAGTTTTGCTGCAACTTCTACAAGATATTTTTGATTACTCGCTGTTCCTTTTGTATCCACTAATGTTACTGGCATTTCTAACATATCACACGCAAGCTTCATTCCATTCATGGTTGAAGAAAGTCCTGTAGCGATAGGTAAACCAATAACATGACTATATCCTTGATCTTTGATTTTTTGAACTGCTTCTTGCAGTGAACCTGTTGATGGTTGAGAAGTCATCACCATAATATCGTCTTTTTCCATACGTTTAAAAACATCTATACTATGAATTTCAATATCATCTAAATAACTTTTACCTTCCATAGTGATTGTTAGTGGTGCAATAAATATTCCTTCATTTTCTCTTGAATTTACAGGAATTTGACATCCACTATCCGCTAATATAGCAATTTTTTCCATACTCTCCACCTCTTCCTCATATAATATAACAAATTATGGATTATTTTTAAAGTTTTATGTTATCATAAAAGTCGGAAGGTGAAAAAATGAAATCTATTGAAAAAATAACTGAACAAACATTAGTCATTAAAAAATCAGAGTTTATTTGTACGCTCATTCCTTTAAATGATGAAGAAAAAATCAATGAAACTATTGATTATTATAAAGAAAAATATAAAGATGCTACACATAATTGTGTTGCCTATCTTGTAGGTACAAAAGAAAGAGCCAATGATGATGGAGAACCATCAGGTACTGCAGGTCTTCCAATGCTCAATGTTTTAAAAAAACAAGAACTCAGTAATATCATTGCAATTGTTACAAGATATTTTGGAGGCATTAAATTAGGAGCTGGAGGTTTAACACGCGCCTATAGTCAAGCTGTGGCTGATGCTTTAAAAAAAGCTAATATTGTTGAAAAACATTTAATCGATGTCTATGATGTTTCTCTTGATTATAGTTTTACTAAAAAATTTGAGCATCTATTAAAAGTAAATGACATTGATTGTATAAATAAAGAATACGATGAACAAGTCACTTATCGTCTTTATATTGATGATTTGTCTTTCTTTGATACAATTCAAGATTTAACAAGTAATCGTTACAGTAAAGAATTTATAAAAAAAGAATATGTTCCTGTAAAATAAATATGTATTTAGCCTGTTGACAAAACAATTTTGTTGACAGGCCTTTATTGTATAAGAAACAATTATTCAATGGACTATCCGTCCATTGAAAGAAGAAGGGACATTGTCGTAAAAACAGATGTTGATGGTGTCTGTTGTCTCTTCAGTATCGAACACCAAAGTACGATCGATAAGAATATGGTGATTCGATATGGCAACTATGAAATGACGGAGTATTTAAAACAATTAAAAAACAAAAAACTTAAAAGATTAGTTCCTCAAGTTATGATTGTTTTTTATACAGGAGATAAGAAATGGAATACCCCTTTAGAATTAAATGATTACT
>OLPU01002064.1_pt1 | contig 13870 bp, 10 predicted proteins | sample 1673111 | NCBI WGS metagenome assembly OLPU01 (sample SAMEA3136755, study PRJEB25190) | human gut metagenome | reverse complement strand
GTGTTCGTGTCGCTGCTGATAAGTACCTACCCCCAGCAGCGCCGCCAGATCGACATGTCGCTTAATCAGGCTGTGGGTCAGGGCTTTGGTCTGGAAGCGCCCAAAGAGCGTTTCGGCCGCCGCGATGATCCGAGCGGCAATTTCATGACTGCAATATCTATACTCGCCGATTCGGACGGCAATGTTATTCTGTCCAACTCCGATTCGGTCGAGATAGACGACGACCTCACAGCTGCGATAAGCGCCGCGATTGCGTCGGGCGGCGACAGCGGGCATCTGAACGAGCTGGGACTGTACTTTACGCGCGCGAAGACTTCCCCCGCCCTGCTGTCCGCGCTGGGCGTACCGCCCGACAACTTGTTTTCTCCACCCGATGATGCGGGCGGCGCTCCATCGAAAGACGCAGGCGGAGTCCCGCCTGACAAGCCAGATGGCGCTGCTAATAATGCGCAGGCAGGCAATGACCCATCGGCCCTGCCGTCGGGCGACGATCTGAGTGCGGCGCTTTCCGCCTACTCCGACGACGCAGCCCTGTACAAAATCGCGTTTGTCAGCGATACCAGCATCCGCACCGCCATGCGTTCGCTCACGCTTACGTCGCTTATGGTGGGCGGCGCGGCGCTGGCGCTGCTGTTCGGGATATGCCTGTTTCTGGCGGACTGGGCGCTCCGGCCGGTCAAGCGCGTGTGGAACCAGCAGCGGCAGTTTATATCCGACGCGTCGCATGAGCTTAAAACGCCTCTGACCGTAATACTCGCCAACCTGTCCATACTCAACCGGCACGGCGGCGAGACGGTGGATTCACAGCACAAGTGGATAAGCAGCACCGAGGACGAGGCGCAGCGCATGAAGGGGCTGGTCGAGGACTTGCTGACGCTGGCACGGCTGGACGAGGCCGGGCAGACCGCGCCCATGCCCGTGATGAGCGACGTTGACCTGAGCGACGCGGTGACGGGCGAGCTGCTCACGTTCGAGCCGGTCGCGTTCGAGCGCGGCGTGGAGTTGGAAAGCGACGTTGCGCCGGGCGTTACCGTGCGCGGCGACGCGGCCAAGCTGAGGCAGCTGACCGCGATACTGATCGACAACGCGTGCAAGTACGCGGGGCTGGGCGGGCGCGTGGACGTGAAGCTGGCAAGGCGCGACGGGCGTATACAGCTAAGCGTGACCAACACCGGCGACGTAATCCCGCCCGAACAGCTCAGCCACGTATTCGAGCGCTTCTACCGCGCGGACAAGGCGCGCACGAGCGGCAAGTCGGGCTATGGCCTGGGGCTTGCGATAGCGGCGGGCATAGCGCGGCTGCACGGCGGCGACATCGCGGCCACCAGCGACGCGGAGCACGGCACTGTGTTCAGCGTGACTTTGCCGGAAAAATAATACAGCGGCATGAGCTTTCTGTCGGATGAAAGCTCATGCCGTTTTTTCTACCCTGACGTTTGGCTGTTCAGGCTATATATCGCTTTTAAGGCATTAAGCGCGTCTCTGCCTTAAAATAAAAATGCACAGGCATTCGCCCGGCCAACCGCCGAACTCATGCCTGTACATCAATCGTCACTGTTCCTCCAGCTCGCGATTGTGCGCGAACGCGGGTATGCGGCGAATCAGCTTGTCTATGCCCAGCATCGTCGGGCACGCCGCCGCCACCATGCCCAGCAGTATCAGCCCCTGATGCATGTCCAGCCTTATCAGCTTGAACAGACCCGGCAGGCAGAATATGCCCACTGTGAACGCCGCCGCGCACGCCAGCACCAGCCCCGCACGTATGAGGTTAAACGGCCGGCACACGCGCACCAGCGAAATCAGACCCACGCACACCGTGAATATGACCGCCATCGTGCTCACCTCGCTCATGTCGTGCCCCAGCGGCCCCGCCATAATCATGCACGCCACCGTGCCCAGCACGATAGTCAGCGCCGCCGGGAGCGCGCGCGCCAGCACGCTTAAAAGGAATTTGCCCTTGACGCGCGCGGTGTTCGGCTCCAATGCCAGTACGAACGACGGAAGTCCTATCGCCAGCGACGAAAACAGCGTAAGCTGTATCGGCTGGAACGGGTAAGCCGACGGCATAATCAAAAGCAGCACCGACAGCAGTGCCGAAAATATCGTCTTTGTCAAAAACAGCGACGCGGAGCGGGTTATGTTGTTAATCACGCGCCGCCCCTCGGCCACGACCGCGGGCATGGACGCAAAGTTTGAATCCATCAGCACTATATTTGCGACCTGCCGCGCCGCGTCGCTGCCCGAGGCCATCGCTATCGAGCAGTCCGCGTCCTTCAGCGCCAGCACGTCGTTCACACCGTCGCCGGTCATCGCCACGGTGTGACCTGCGCGCTTTAAGGCGTTGACCAGCACGCGCTTCTGCTGCGGCGTCACGCGGCCGAACACGGTGTACTTCGTAGCCGCCGCGGCCACCTCTTCGTCGGTATGCAGCGTGGACATGTCGATCAGCTTATCGGCATTGCTTAGACCCGCGCGCGCCGCTACGCTGGATACCGTCACGGGGTTGTCGCCCGATATGACCTTTATATCCACGCCCTGATCGGCGAAGTAACTGAGAGTCGCGGGCGCTTCGGCGCGCAGGGTGTCGCCGATTGCGATAAGCGCGCATATGTTTATACTGCCCGCGGGCAGCGCGCGATCGCCAAACGGCGCGTCGGCCTGAGCCAGCACCAGCACGCGCTGGCCATGCGCCGCGAAGTCCTCTACCTGCGCCTTAACGCGCGCGTAGTCCTCGCCCAATACGAACTCGGGCGCGCCCACGATTATGCTGCCGTAGCGCTCGAACTCAGCGCCGCTCCACTTGCGCGCCGACGAAAACGGCTCTATCCGTTTGAGTGTCCAGTCCGTGCCGCCCTCAAAGCGCTTTTTAAGTGCAAGGCTGGTTGGATTATCGTCGGTCATGACCGATGTAAATGCCCTTAGCGCATCCACCGCGAACTCATACGGCGCGTCAATCGCCACGAGGTCGCTCACCTGCATCTCGCCGGTGGTGATCGTGCCGGTTTTGTCCAGGCACAGTGTGTCCACGCGCGCCAGCGTTTCTATGCAATACAACTGCTGCACCAGCGTCTTGCGCTGCGCCAGCCGGATTACCCCCACCGCCAGCGCCACGCTTGTAAGCAGTATCAGCCCCTCGGGTATCATGCCTATCATCGCGGCCACAGTCTTGACCACCGAATCGGTCAGCGACATGTGCATAATGTAGTACTGCTTTAGGAACAGTGCGCCGCCGATGGGCACTATCGCGACGCCGATCGATTTGATTATGCGGTTGAGCGAGCGCATAAGCTCGGAGTTGGGCTTCTTAAACACCTTTGCGTCGCCCGCGATGCGCGCGGCGTAGGTTTCGTCGCCCACGGCGGTAACGCGCGCGCGGCATTCGCCCGATACAACGAAGCTGCCCGACATCAGTTTGTCGCCCGGGCGCTTCTTTAATGCGTCGCTTTCGCCGGTCAGCAGCGATTCGTTTACCTCGATTTCGCCCTCGGCCACCTCGCAGTCGGCGCTTATCTGCATACCGGCGCGCCATATCGCTATATCGTCCAGCACAATGTCGCCCACCGCGATTTCACGCTCGGTGCCGCCGCGCACCACGTGCGCCGTGGGCGCGCTGACTACCTGTAATTTTTCAATAGTTCGCTTAGCGCGTATCTCCTGATATGTGCCTATAATTATATTGCATATGATTACGCCGATGAACAGCGCGTTGGAATACGACCCGACCAGTATCACGCACGCCGCCAATGCGAAGTTGAGCAGGTTAAACACCGTCATCAGATTGTCGCGCAGTATGCGGCCGTACGACTTGCCCTGCGACGCGCTGACGACGTTGTTAAGACCTTCGCTCACGCGGCGGGCGGCCTGAGCGTCGCTGAGACCCTCCCGCACGTCCGGCGAATATCGCTCCGCCTGCTGAGGCGGCGTGCGCGGGATATTATGCTTTTTCATGCCACAGGCACCTCGGTTTACAAGGAATTATTGCGTATAATAGCACGCATATATGTCAAAGCTGAGACTATCCGTCTGTTCTAATAGAACTCTCATAAAAAGTATATGCAGTATTGTTTGCTTATTCAGTCTGTACGGCGCTTATAATCCGCTTTATGTCGTCAAGGCTGTCGGCGAAGTGAATATCTGTCTGCCTTTCCTCGGAGGACAGGCCCTTCTCTATCATCTTACTTAGCTGCATACGCAGTCCCTCGTAATAGCCGTTCAGGTTGTACAGTATGCAGGGCGCGCTGACCCACTTGAGCGATACCAGCGACATCACCTCGGCTACCTCCTCCAGCGTGCCCGTGCCGCCCGGAAACGCTATGAACGCGTCGCCCAGCTCGATCATTCTCGCCTTGCGCGCGGGCATGTCGGGCGCTATTATAAGCTCAGTCAGTCCCTCGAACTGCATATCAGCGTCCTTGAATACCTGTACCTCAATACCGGTCACCTTGCCGCCCGCGCGGAGGACGCTGCCCGCCAGATCGCCCATAAGCCCGGTCTTGGAGCCGCCGTATATAAGCGTGTTGCCGCTTGTGCCTATCCATTCGCCCAGTTCGGTCACGGCCTGACTGAGTGCGGGATCATTGCCCGGATTGGAGCCTAAATATACCGTTATATTCATATGCGCTTATCCTTCCGACTTAAAACTTCTACTTATTATATTATACCGCCGACAGTCAATGCCGTCCAGCTTTCACCGCTTTTTGCGCGGCGGCATATCCTATGGTAAACCTGAATACAGGAGGGATGCCGTATGGAGCTGCTGGTCGTGGGCGGCGACAAAAGACACGCGGCGCTGTGCGAACTGGCGCGGGCGCGCGGTTGGCATGTGATGAGCATGGGACTGCCGGGCAGTCTGCCCTGCGCAGGACTAGCCGACGCGGCGGTACTGCCTATGCCTTATGCAAGGGAGGGGCGCGTGCCTGCGCCGCTGCTTAGCGACGCGCCGGATATTGTGTCCGTGCTGGAGCACGTCAGGCCGGGCGCGCGGGTGTACTGCGGCGGCGCGGATGAAGCGCTGAACATGCTTGCGCAGGAAAAGCGACTTAAAATAATCGACCTGTACAAGGACGAGGCGTTTGCGCGGCGGGGCGCGCTGCCCTCGGCCGAGGGCACGATATATGCGCTTATGCGCGAGCGCGACGAGATGGTCGCGGGCGCGCATGTGCTGATAGTGGGCTTCGGCCGGCTGGGCCAGGCGCTGGCGCTGATGCTGACCGGCATGGGCGCGCACGTGCGCGTGGCGGCGCGGCGCGAGGAAAGCCGGGCACTGGCGGACGTGATGGGCTGCGAAACCGCGGCAATGGACGCGCTGTACATCGCGGTCAAGGGCATGAGCGCGGTATTCAACACCGTGCCCGCGCGCGTGATCGACGAAAGGACGCTTCTAAACATGGACGCGGGCGCGATAATAGTCGAAACCGCCAGCGCGCCGTATGGCGTGGACTTCGAAAGCGCGCGGGCGCTGGGCGTGCGGGTGCTGAAGGAGGGCGGCATACCGGGCCGGTATTGCCCAAGAACCGCCGCCGCGATAATACTGGACGCAATCGAGCGGGACGCGGCCAAGTCAGAAGGAGGCATCGAAAATGGATGATGTGCTGCGCGGACTGCGCGTGGGATTTTGCCTGACCGGGTCGTTCTGTACATTGGGGCGCGCGTTTGAGCAGATGGAGCTGCTCGCGCGCGAGGGCGCGATAATCACACCGATACTGTCGGGCAGCGTGAATACGATGGATACGCGCTTTTTTACCGCGGATGAGGTAAAAAGACGCATATCCGAAATCACGCAGGAACCCATACTTACCACCATACAGCAGGTGGAGCCGATAGGCCCGCGCGCGATGACCGACCTCATGATTGTCGCGCCGTGCACGGGCAATACGCTGGGCAAGCTGGCGTGCGGGATAGTGGACACGGCGGTAACTATGGCGGTAAAGTCGCACCTGCGGCGCATGAAGCCGGTGCTGATCGCGGTATCGACCAACGACGCGCTGGGCGCGGCGGCGCGCAATATCGGAGCACTGATGAACTATAAGCATATGTACTTCCTGCCGATGGCGCAGGACGACCCGGTTAAGAAACCCAATTCGCTGGTGGCGCGGTTTGAATTGATGCGCGCGGGGGCTAGGGAGGCGCTGAACGGGCGAAACTTGCAGCCGGTCATGTTGGAAAAATGAATTGGGATATTTTGAGCGCCGCCGGGTTTGCCTGCGGCGCTTAAATCTATCGCATTCTATTGCGCGTCCCTGTGAAAGAACGCATACACCGCCTCCGCAGCGGGGCGCGACATGCCCTCGGCGGTCAGCAGTTCGTCCACCGTGGCGCTTTTCAGGGCTTCGACCGTCTTAAAGCGCTTGAGTAACGCCCGCTTGCGCTTTTCGCCTACACCGGCTATCGTGTCTAGCTGGGAGGAGATGGAGCTTTTGGCTCGGAGCGCGCGATGGTGCGTTATTGCGAAACGGTGCGCTTCGTCGCGTAAGCGCTGGATTAAGTGCAGCGCGTTGGAGTGGCGGTCCAGCAGGATTGTTTCGTCGCGGCCCGGCAGGTATATTTCCTCTATGCGCTTGGCAAGGCCGAACATGGGGACGCTCGCGCCCGCACGCGCCGCCGCGTCCATCGCGTTGCGCAATTGCTCCGGGCCGCCGTCTATCAGCACGAGGTCGGGCAGGCGCGAGAACTTGCCTTCGGTTAATGGCTTGCCCTGAGCCTTTAATTCCTCTATCTCGTTAAGACCGTGGCGGAAGCGCCGCTCGATTACCTCGTGCATCGATGCAAAGTCGTTCGGGCCTTCCACCGTCTTTATGCGGAAGTGCCGGTATTCCTTCTTTGCGGGCAGGCCGTCCTGCATTACCACCATGGACGCAACCGATAGCGCGCCCTGCGTGTTGGATATGTCGTAGCCCTCTATGCGGCGCGGCAGTTTCTCTAAACCCAGCGCGTTCTTTAACTCCTCCAAAGCGCCCGTCGTGCGCTCGTAACTGCGCCTGAGCTGCGCCGCGCGCTTGTCGGCGGCGTCGCGCGCGTTCTTCTGCGCCATGGCCATCATCTGGCGCTTATCGCCGCGCTGGGGCAGGCGCAGTTCAAACGCCCCGCCGCGTTTTTCGCGCAGGAGCTGCTCAAGCGTCTCGCTATCCTCGGTCAATTCCTGGGTAAGTATCATCGGCGGTATCGGATGGTCTTCGTCGTAGTATTGCAATATGAAGCTTTCGATAAGCTCGCCCGCACTCTCGCCCGCGCCGCGCTCCATCACAAACGCTTCGCTGCCCAGCAGCTTGCCGTCGCGCATGAAAAGCGCCTGCACCGTCGCGTCCACGCCGTCCGACGCGCACGCCAGCACGTCGTAATCGTCGCCGCGCATGGATACCGCCTTTTGGCGCTGCATGATTTCGTCAACGTCGTGCAGCCGGTCGCGGTACAGCGCCGCCTTCTCAAACTGCATGTTTTTCGAGGCCTCCAGCATCAGCCGCTCCAGTTCCTTGGTCACGCTGGTATCGTCGCCGCTTAAAAACGCAATTACCCTATCCAGCACAGCGTGATACTCCGCGCGCGTGACCGCACCCGTGCAGGGCGCCATGCACTGGCCGATCTGGGCGTGCACGCACGCGCGCTTGCCGGGGCCGTTCTTGGGCATGTTGACGCAGGTGCGCAGCGGAAACTCACTGCGCAATACGTCCAGTATGTCGCGCACCGCCGTCGCACCCGTGAACGGGCCGAAGTACTTCGCGCCGTCGCGCCCCATGTGCCGAACCAGCTCCACGCGCGGAAAGTCCTCGCGCGCGTCTATGCGGATATAGGGGTACTGCTTGTCGTCCTTGAGCAGGATATTGTAAAACGGCTTGTGAAGCTTGATTAAGTTGTTTTCCAGTATCAGCGCTTCCAGCTCGCTGTCCACCAGCACTATGTCAAAATCCTCGATGCGGCTTACCATCGCCTGAACCTTGGGCGTGTGGTTCTTGGAGGACTGAAAGTATTGGCGCACGCGGTTCTTCAGATTCTTGGCCTTGCCCACGTATATTATTTCGCCCTGCGACTTCATCAGGTAACAGCCCGGCGAATCCGGAAGCTGCTTTATCTTTATCTCCAATTGAGGATTCATATCGTCTCCTTATATGCGCGCATAAGATCGGCGCGCGTCTACGTTCTATTATAAACGTGCCGCGCGCCGTGTCAACGCATTGTCCGTATTTAGTTATTTGACAGTGCGCCGGGCTTCCTCGGCCTGCGCATCGGTGATTTCGTGCGAGGAATAGCGCGCCTCGTCGTACATGTCGCCCAGCCTGCCGCGTTCCTGCTCGCCTAAATTCATCTCGGCAAAGGCTTCACGCGCGCTCAGGCATTCTATGCCGCTTATGCCTATGCCGCGCTTTTTATATAGCTGCTTTACCGCACTGCGCACGCGTTCGCGCGCGTCCATGTCCGCCCACTTCTTTTCGCGGGTCGTGAATTTTTTAAGCGATTCTTTGAGCGAGTCCAGCATTTCGCCGCGCACCTCGCCCCAGTCCATCAGCTGTTCGCGCTCCTCGGTATAGTCCTCGCGCACGCCCTGAGCAAAGCGTTTAGCCCACTCCGATATGCGCGCGGCGACTTTTTTGAGCAGCTTAAACAGCTTCCACAGCGCAAAGCATATTGCAACCGCCACGAATATCAGCGCGACATATTTGACTATCTGCTCCATGAGCTTGGCAAACCAGCTCGGCTCGGCCATGGGCAGACCGCCGCCGACGTCGCTCGATTCGCCCACGCTTTCGCCGCTGATATCCTCGGTGCTCTGCATCAGCGAGGACAGCCACGCGATGAACTGGCCTACCCAGTACATTATAAATTCGCCCACGCACTCGAACGCCTGACGAATCTTATCCGCACTGGCCACCAACACCGCGATTACGATAAGTCCCGTAACCATCGCGCGGTTCTTGGACGATATGCGGCCGATGGGCTTGCCGCCGCGCCCGCGCAGCGACATGCCGTCGCGCACCGACATGCTATTCATTATGTAGGGGCACATCACGAAGTACGCCAGCCCCGCCCACATCATCGCGGTATAGTCCACGCGCGCCTCCATGCCCGATAACTTGATTATCAGCGGCGGCAGCACCTGTATTATTGCGCCCGCAATCATCTCGCGCGTGTCGTAGCGCATGGCCGCGCCCTGCGCGCGCAGCGTGAGCGCAAACGCGATTATGCTTAGGACTATTATCAAGGCCATGAACGGCGCACCCACTACGCCAAGGCAGAAAAAGCCCGCCGCCGCGTAAGCCAGGCACGTAATTATCATCGAAGCCACGCGCGCCCGCGCCGGTATGAACGACAGTATCAGCGCAAGCGCCTGGCCACACAGGTAGAACAGCCCGCACTTCAATTGGCCGCCGCCCGGCAAAAGCGCGCCCAGCGTCAGTATCACGGGCGCGTACATAAGCGCGCGCCACAGGCAGAGCAATGCGTTGTCAAACAGCTTCTTCATCGCGTCCGCCTCCTATTATGTTGAGCGTGACCGAGTTGCCGCGCGCGCGGAGCTGCTCCACGCCCTGTTGGATAAGCTCGGAATCATACGCGCTGAGTATGAGTATGTCCATGTCCTGATACGCGCTGAGTTCCTCAAGGAAGGTATGGAAGTTGAGCGTGCGCTTTATCTCCAATTGCGCCATGGCGCTAAGCAGTATGTCGCCCTGCGTGGACGCGCGCGGCGCTATGACCACGGGCTCCTCAGGGCGTATGCTAAGCTGCCCGTTGCCCGCAAAGCCCGCCTCGACGCCCGCCTCCAATGCGCGCGTCAGCAGCGTGGCCGAAAGGCTGATGCCGTATTCAATCACGTCCTGCTCGTATTTCATCAGTTCGGCCCACTGATGCTCCTGCATCTGCACATTGAGCACCACCATCAGGCGCGGGTCGGCGGTGTAGTCGTATGTCTTTACCTGCATACGGCCGGTGCGCGCGCTCGCGCCCCAGTGCACGCTGCGCATCGGGTCGCCCGCACGGTACTCGCGCAGACCGCCCACCAGAAACGGATCGGGCATTATCCAGCGCTTGACCAGCACGTCGCCCTGCCACTTGCGCGAGGGCATGTCCATCTGATCTTCCGAAAGCAGTTTGGGGTACACCATCAGATGCGCGCTCACGTCCATCTGTTTGGCGGCGCGCCCCATGTTGACCAGATCGCCCGCGGTGGCCTCCACGGTTTTGAGCTGATAATCGCCGCGGTGCAGGCACTTAATCGTATGCCTGCGCGTGACGCGCGAGTAGGGGCCTAAGTAGAATACACTCTTATGATACTGCTCGTCCTCGGATATTTCGCGCTCCTCCTGCGCGGTCTGGAAGCGCAGATCAGGCGATATGCGGCTTTCCACGCGCAGCCACGGCACCGGCAGCAGCTTGCGATTGACGATCTGCTCAACCATCTCAACCGTTTCGCCCTCGTACACGCTGCGTTTGCTGAACGTACGGGTGTACTTGAGCGATTTGAAATTGAACCGGCTGAACACAAACGACTGCGCGCCGCCCAGCGCGAGCAGCACAATCAGCAGCCAAAACAGGTTCATGCGCTCACGCCCTTTCGGGGGACTCGGTGGGCACGGGCGTGCTCTTTAACGCCTCGGCCACGATCAGCTCGCCCTGACCCGAGCGGCCGTACATGCCGCGCACGACGATTCTGTGCGCCAGCACCGGCTCGGCCATCGCGCGCACGTCGTCGGGCGTTACGAAGTCGCGGCCCTCGACCAGCGCGTGCGCCTGCGAAGCCCTGAGCAGCGCCAGCATACCGCGCGGCGATACGCCCAGCTGCACCTGCTCAAACTGGCGCGTGCGCTCGCACAGTGCGGTTATGTAGGCCATTACCGGCGTGGATGCCTCAACGTCCTTTAAGGCCTTCTGCGCCTCGACTATTTCCTCGCGCTTTACAACCGGCTGAAGCTCCTCAAGCGGGCTTTGGCTTATGAAGCGGCGCAGTATCTGCATCGCGCCCTGAGTATCCGGGTAGCCCATCTTGAGCCGCACGAGGAAGCGGTCGAGCTGCGCCTCGGGCAGCGGGAACGTGCCCTGTATCTCGACCGGGTTCTGCGTCGCGACGACCAGGAACGGCTCGGCCAGCTTGCGGGTCACGCCGCTTTCAGTCACCTGCCGCTCCTCCATGCACTCCAGCAGCGCCGACTGCGTGCGGGGCGTGGCGCGATTTATCTCGTCGGCCAGCAGTATATTGGTAAAAACCGGGCCGGGCTTGAACGTAAATTCGCCCGCCTTAGCGTCCCATATGGACAGGCCGGTTACGTCGGTGGGCAGCAGATCGGGCGTAAACTGTATGCGCGCAAAGTCCGCATCCAGCGATTTGGCCAGCGACTTGGCCATGACGGTCTTGCCCGTGCCGGGCACGTCCTCCAGCAGTATGTGGCCGCGCGCCAGTATCGCGCACAGCACCAGCTTGATCGCGTCCTCCTTGCCCACTATCACGCGGCTTACGTTGTCCGAAACGTTCTTGGCAAATGCGGCTACGCTCTTTACATCCATATTAATTCACTCTCTTTCAGAATTTACGGCGGTATCATATGACGCATAGTACGCTATATGTTTGGCGAAAAATGGCTTAATTGTGAAAAGAAAGTATGAACATGTGCCGGGTCTGCCATGATTTTTAAGGTCTGGGCAGTTCTAAATTCGCCTTAAAAGGCATATTGTTCTTTAAGTCATATATCAAGGGCAACGATGGGAGGAGACGCGCATGGCGCATCCGGTGCTGTACATATCGCCGGACACAGCGGGACTGATTTACATAAACGGACGGCTTGCGGGCGAGTGCGACGCGCAAAGCCCGCTGAGCATACCAGTCGCGCCGCAGGGGGCGGTATATATCGAATATCATCCGCTGTGCGCGGGCGTACTGGGCGCGGCGCGGCGGCTGAATCTGTCGGGCGGGTACGTATCGCCGCTGAGCGAACCGCCGGACGGCATGTACATAGTCGCGTGGCCGGGCTCGGTGATCGACGTGCAGATTTCGCCCGAGCGCATGCCGGTATGCGGCGGCGCGGTGCGGCTGTCGGCGGGCGGGTACGACGTGTATGTTCAGGCGGGGGATGCGTGCGTGGCGCGCGGCGCGGTGCTCATGAATGTGCGGCTGCCCGCAGGGGCACGGGGCGTGCGCGCGCTGGAAGCCGGCACGGAACGGATAATGCTGATCGGACAGTGCGGCGAGGGCGAGTTTATACAGATACTCGCGCCCGAGGCGGGCAAGGTGCTTTTAAGCGCCGCGGGGCGCAGCATATCCCCCGCTGAACACGGCGCGGTGCGGGTGGAGCGCGAGGCGGGCGACGAGGCCGGGCATGAGCTGATCGAGATATGGCAAAGCGGCGCGCATGGCTACACGCGGCGCACGGCGGCAGTGCGCGGTGGGAGTGCCCTCCCCCGCACGCCCGAAAGCGCGGCGCTGATGCTGGGACAGGCGATACTGCTGGGGCAGGACGAGGAGGCGCGGGCGCTGCTGTCGCCGGGCGCGCAGGCCGGTTATCCAACGATACGTGCGCAGGTAACGCGCTTTAATGCGTGCTGTGCGCTCAAGTACGGCGCGCGGACGGGCGCGGTGGGGCTGATGCGCGTGGCGGGGCCGGGCTATGCGCGCGTGTGGGAGATGGAGTTCGATGCGGCGCGCGGCGGCGATGGGTGGCTCATCGAAGGCATTCGGACGGGCGGATGACCGGCGGCGCGCCGCATGAAAACAACGTTCAAAAATATGATTGACATTTTGTAAACGCCGTGCTATCCTAACGGCAGAAATACGATTTACGGGGAGGGCAAGCTATGCAAACCATGTTTCCGCGCACCGAGGTCGCCGGGGTGTCGCTGCCCCGGATGCTGATGGGCACTAACTGGATACTGGGCTATTCGCATACCAGCAGCGCGGCCGACTGCATGATAAACCGCCGCAACCGCAACCGCGCCGCCATATCCGAGATCGCCGGCACTTTCCTCAGCCGGGGCGTGGACGCGTGCATGGCGCCGTTCACCGACAATCCCGTGCTGCTGGACGGCATACGCGACGCGGAGGACGCGCTGGGCCGGGGCATGACTCTAATAGACACGCCCATAATAAACGTGGACGACAGCGCCGCCGCGCGCGCCGAGGCCGAGGCCGTTATAAAGCGCTCCGCCGCGCTGGGTTCCCGGTTCTGCCTGATACACCATACGTCCGCCGAACAGCTGGTCAACAAGAACCTGCACAAGATCGCAAGGCTGGACGACTATACAAAGATGATACGCGACGCGGGCATGATACCCGGGCTGTCGGCGCACATGCCCGAGCTGATAGTCTATTCCGACGAAAACGGCTACGACGTGGAGACCTACATACAGCTTTACAACTGCATGGGATTTTTGATGCAGGTCGAGGTCGAGTACATAAACAAGGTGATATGGAACGCCAAAAAGCCGGTCATGTCCATAAAGCCCATGGCCGCGGGGCGGTGCAGCCCGTTCGTGGGGCTGAACTTCGCGTTTGCGACGCTGCGCCCGTGCGACATGGTGACGGTGGGGTGCCTGACGCCCGAGGAGGCCGCCGAGGACATAGAGATCGGCCTGGCCGCGATAGAGCGCCGTCAGCCCGATCTGGAGGGCCGCAGCAGCCCCGCGCGCGCTGCGTCGGCCGTCATGCCCAGGTGATACGCCGCTTTTGCCGCCGGGCGACCGGCGGCTTGCTTTTTTGCCGCCGGGCAATATCGCGCGCCCCCGCTTTCATGCGCGGTGCGGCGTTATGCGGCCGCGCGGCGCTATTCAAATTGCAAGGAGAAATCTTATGAGCTATTCAAAGGAGCTTAAACTCAGTTCCGGCTGGCAGCTGACTTTGCTGGACGACGGCGAATTTGAGGGCGAGATCACCCGGGAGCGCGATCTGCCCGAA